>JAEEGK010001451.1_pt1 | contig 59494 bp, 39 predicted proteins | sample 8958771 | NCBI WGS metagenome assembly JAEEGK01 (sample SAMN16246547, study PRJNA631951) | gut metagenome | biome: gut microbiome; feature: rumen; material: SC-attached | host: Bos | place: Iran: Karaj | collected 2018-10 | reverse complement strand
GCTGTTGACGTTCGGATAGGAATACACCATACCGTCGAGGACGATGGCGATCTGCCTTCCGACATTGTCACCGGTCATACGGGCCCAGATGTTGGCGCCTTCGGCGTTCATGCTCATGGAGACTGAAGGCTCTCCGTTGGTACCGTGGTCATAGACGACGCGGGCGTCTGTGACGACACCACCGTCGAGTTTCGCCTTTCCGTCCCTGGAAGTGGACTTGATGGCGATGAGTTCGAATACGTTATCGGCGTCGATATATTCAGACGGCTTCACCGACCACATGGGACGGAACTCGGCCGGGAATATCTCGGCGACCTGAGGCATTGCAAGGTACTTGTTGATCCTGGCAGTGTCGATGGCGTTCGCAAAACCGATGCAAGCGTTGCCGGTGTACTGGGAAGGGGTCAGGACGGCGAACAGGGGATTCTGCTTCCTGTAAGCCTCGATAGCCTCTTCATTGCCCTGGTTCTGGGCGATTTCGGCATTGAGGAGGGTGTCGGCGCTCTCGGTCACGGTCTCAGCCTCGGGAGCCTCGGCGGGAGTCTCGGACTCATCGGCAAGGATCTCTGCGAGCTTGGCGTTGGCCTCTGCAAGATAACCGGAGATCTCCTGGTTCGTGAAAGTCTCCCAGAACTCGAGGGAAGCCGTTCCCTGGAGGAGTTTCCTGACACGCTCTGGCTCCTTGACACCGGGGAGCTCGACGAGGATACGTCCGCTGTTTCCAAGCTTCTGGATGGAAGGCTGGGTGACACCGAAACGGTCGATACGGTTCCTGAGGACGTTAAAGGAGTTGGCAACTGCGCTCTCGGACTCGGCGCGGATGACATTGAGGACTTCAGCATCGGTGGATTCCGGCTTAATCTTGTCCTTCATCTCATAGGTTCCGAATACCTGCGCGAGCCTCTGGCCGTTGGAAACTTCCTTCCAGGCGTTGCCGAACAGCGTTATGAAATCGTCCCTGGAATTGACGCTGCGCTCTTTCGCAAGAGCGAGGGCCTTGAGGAACTCAGGAGACTTGCTGTCGCCTGAAAGAGCGGTCACAAGGTCCTGGAGCTGGACCTGCAGCATGACGTTCATACCGCCCTTGAGGTCCAGACCGAGGTTGATTTCCTTGGCCTTGCAATCCTTGTAGGTGTTCCAGAGATAAACCTTCTTCGAAGAAATGGAATCAATGTAGACCCTGTTCTGGTCTTTCCTGATCGAGTCCAGATAGTAAGCCTGGGCCTCGGTGGGAATCTTGGCAAAAGAGGCGGTGTTCATGGCGGCGACTGCAGCCTTCTCCGCAAACTTCTCTGCCTTCTTTTCCTGGATAGCCGTCACCGCTGTGAAGGAAAGCTGCCAAAGGGAAGCGATCGCTAACAAGATGGCGACAAGCCTTATCCAACCTTTACTTTGCATAACTTTTTACTTTATTTATTTATTGTTTTAACTATTACTCACAAAAATAAGGGTACAAATTTAGCATTTTTTTCTAAGAAAGAAATTATCTGCCAAGTATTTCTTATTTTTGCAGATACATTGATCCCGGATTCCTGGAATGAAAAAGAAGGCTTTAGTTTATCTTCTGATACTTTTCACCGCCTCCCTGTGCGGTTTCAGGGCAGGAGCCCAAGCCCCGGTGGAGAGTCTCCTGGCAAAGGCGGACTCAGCACGGCTTGCTTATGACTTCCCTTCCGCCCTGGCCTTCTGCCAAAAAGCCATCGAACAAGATTCTACGGCAAGGGCCAAGGTTGAAGACATGCTCATAGTGGTTCAGAACGGCAGGAGCATGATGGACTTCTGCAGCCAGCCGGTTGTGGTAGCCAGGCAGACCTTCCCGCTCCAGGACTTCTTCCTGTTCTATCCCCTTGCCAACAAGGGATGGAGGAAAACTCCCAACCAGCTTGATTCCCTTGGAGGGAACGCCCTCGCGCGCGCCGTATATATTCCAGAAGGTGCGAAGGACATTTATTATTCGGCAGCCGACGAAGACGGGATCCGCAACATCTACAGGACCTTCCTGGCGGATTCGCTATGGTCGGCACCGATGCTCATCAACGAACAGTTGACCAGCTCTTCCGACGAGATCTACCCTATGCTCTCACCGGACGGAAAGTCCTTGTATTTCGCATCGAAGGGCCTTTACGGGATGGGCGGATATGACCTTTACATGTCGCAATGGAACGAGGAGACAAAGGATTGGGACGTCCCCGTCAACATGGGATTCCCATATTCATCCCCTTATGACGATTTCCTGTTCATCAATACCGAAGACGGCAAGTATTCGATCTTTGCATCGAACAGGGACTGCCCCAAGGACAGTGTCTGCATCTACGTCCTCGAATATGACGGGATGCCTGTCCGCAAGGCCATTTCCGACATAAAGGAACTCCGGGAACTTTCATCTCTCGTTCCCGCCGGAGACCCGTCCAGGATGGACAACGGCTCCGCCGTCGAAGACCCAGGCAAGACAGGGGACGACACCCGCCGCTATATCGACAAGATCAAGGAAGTCCGCGCGCTGCGGGACTCGGTCAGCCGGTTCAACCGCGAACTGGACGGACTGAGGAATGAATATTCCACCGCGGCCGATGACGAAAAAGCTTCCCTTTCCGAGGCGATCCAGGCCAAGGAACTGCTTCTTCCGGGTTTGAACAAAGCCCTTCAGGCCTCCGTCAAGGAACTTCAGGACATCGAGATGGAATTCCTGGCTAACGGAATAGTCATCGACGCCTCAAAACTCCAGGCCAAGGCCGACAAGGAAGTGGTCGGAGCCTCATCCGGCTACACCTTCTCCAGGAACAGCTACGGTCCCGCCCCTGACCTGAAGATGCACAAACCCAAGGTCAAGTTCGACTATTCATTCAAGATCCTGCAGGAAGGCCGGTTCGCCGAGAGCAACGACATCCCCGACGGGATCGTATACCAGATCCAGCTCTTCACCCAGTCCAGGAAGGCGACAGTCGCCGATATCAAGGGCTTGAGCCCGGTATTCGAAAGGACGGCGGGAGGTTCCAGGTACATCTATTCCGCCGGTGTCTTCCGTTCCTACAAGGACGTCCTCTCAAACCTCAACAAGGTCAAGAAGAGAGGTTTCCGGACAGCGGAGATCATAGCCTGGCAGGATGGCCGCAGCATCAGCGTTTCCGCTGCAAGGAAACTCGAATCCCAGAGGCTGTATACCGTAATCATTTATCCGGAGAAGGGACAGACTCTTCCTGATTCAGCGATGGAAGTGATCCGGAACAATTCCGACAAGGACCTGATCAAGAGCATGGAAAACGGTTCGGTGGTTTTCAAAGTAGGACCTTTCGAGGAGAAATCCGATGCAGAGGTGCTTATCGAAGCCCTCAAGTCTGCCGGCATTGGGAATAATTTCTTATCTTTGTCTGAACAAGCGGCCTGACCGCCGTCTTGTAGAATTGCTTATACTTTAACCACCTGTGTATCCTGTCATGGGATTTTTATCGGTATCCATAATAATTATCCTGCTGGCCTTGGTCGGCTTACTTTCTGCTAAGGTATTTCTTCTAGCCCGGCAGAACAGTGAGAAGAAAAGGATTTTGAATGTAAAGGATCAGTTCTTCGTACTAGTATCGCACGAACTCAAGAATCCGCTTAATGCCCAGAACGTCATCCTGAAGAATATGATCGATTCAATTGATTCCTTGTCCAGGGAAGACGTGAGGAAATATGCTACGGAACTTTACCGATCCTCCAACTCGATAAACCAGCTTCTGAATAATGTAATCAGCATCAAGAAGTTGAAGTCAATGGGCAGTTTTGACTACCTCACCCGATCAAATCTGAGGGACTTCGTAGACGATACCCTTGAACTGTTTAAGGACCAGTCTACGATAAAAGAAGTGGAAATCCGGAATGAGGTAGACCATGAGTGCTTCGTATCCATAGACCGGGACATGATTGCAACCGTCATCAGGAACCTTGTCTGCAATGCAATCAAATTTTCCGACAAAGGCGGATTGGTTACGATCGATGCCAAGGATACCGGGCAAGGATCCGTGGAGATAAGAGTGACGGACCGGGGAATCGGAATCCCTCCCGAGGATATACCCAGATTGTGTTCTGCAAAAGAGCCCTATACCACCAAGGGAACTGCCGGAGAAACAGGTTGCGGACTCGGACTCGTGGCTTCGAAACGGATCGTCGAAGCATATGGAGGAACGGTGGATATCATCAGCAAGGTCGGTGAAGGTTCCACTTTTAGCTTTACGGTGAAAAAGGACTCTTGAAAGTATGGTCTCTCCAATAAGGATCATAATCGTTGAAGACCATCCGCTCGTAAGGCTGGGGCTTCAGACAACCCTGTCTGCAGACAGGGGGAGGTTCGAGGTCGTGGGTACCGCCGACTGCGCCGAGGCACTGCGCAGCCTTATGAAGGAAAAGGTCGCAGATGTAATCCTCCTCGACCTCATCCTTCCAGGTGAAAGCGGAGTGGAGATCGCAAGGGAACTGCGAAAGCAGGGATGTACCGTGAGAATACTGGTGCTTTCGGCCGAAACTACCAGGGAGACCATCTCCGAACTGGTCAGGATAGGGATTGACGGATTTATAAACAAGTCGGTTTCTCCGGAGGAACTCAAGACAGCGATAGAATACGTCGCTGACGGACTCGAGTATTACGGCCGGGACATCGCCAGGATCCTTCGGGATTTCAGTAACGCCAGGAAGGGTTTGAAAACAGAATTCACCAAGAGGGAGGGAGAGATACTGGAACTTTGCGCACAAGGGTTGTCCGCCAAGGATATCAGCCGACGCCTGGATATCTCCATCAACACCGTCAATTCCCACAAGGACAATATATTCAAGAAGCTCGGGATCAATTCTTCCCTCGAGCTTGTACGATGGTCCATCGACCACGGTATCATTTCAATCTAGGGCCGGAGTCAATATTCGTCGACAGGAGTGTCCGAGAGGGTGAGTTTGAGCTTGCCTCCCCTGGCGAAGTCACTGAACGGGAGCCTGGTTGAATGGAGCGCCCTGCCGTTCAAGCGGAAATCCTGGACATAGGTGCTGCTCTTCGAATTCCCGTCAGTCTTTATCTTGAATCTCCTTCCTTTATAATACTTATGGTTGAGCTTGACTACCACCTTGTCGAACTGAGGTGAGCCTATGGAGAAAGAAGGGTCGGCAGCCGTGAGGCCCTTCACGTCGAACAGTCCGATGGAAGACTGTACATACCAGGCGCCCAGCTGTCCCTGGTCCTCATCCTGGCCATATCCGTAACCGTGTATTCCTTCGGTACCGTAAAACTCGTCCAGGATCGCACGCACCCATTTCTGGGTCAGGGAAGGTCTCCGGGCTTCATTGAAAAGCCAGGAGATATGCAGGCAGGGCTGATTGCCATGGTTATACAGGGTCTGAAGCCCGGCAAAAGCCTCGACTACCGTTCCCCCGCTGAAAATCTTCGGACGGGAAAGGGTGAATATGCTGTCCAGACGGGCGCTGAAGACTTCGTGACCGACCTTGCCGACCAAGGTCTCGACATCGTGGGGTACATAGAATGTGTATTGCCAGGCATTGCCCTCCTGGAACCCGCGCCATACCTGCATCGGATCGAAATCCTCGATGAAACTGCCGTCCGCCTTCTTCGGACGGACCAGGTCCAGCTCGTCATCATAAATCTGCTCCCATCCTTTCGAAAGCCTTATAAGCTGCTCATAATCAGCCTGATGCCCTAACTGCTTCGCCAACTGTGCCACTGCATAGGCGGAGAATGCATACTCCAGGGTGTGGGAAGCGGAGAACATGAACATCTCGTCCGCTCCTTCTCCGCTGTCGGCATGGGGGACATAGCCATATTTCACGAACAGGTCCGTGTCGGTCTTGCCCGCTCCGAAGGGACGGTCCTTCCCGTCGAGTTCGTTCTTCCGGCACGCCTCATAGGCAAGGTCTATGTCGAAATCACGTATTCCGCATTCATAGGCAGCGGCAATGACCAGTGAAAGCTGGTTGGTTCCTACCCCAGACACATAGCGCGAATTGGCGACTCCGTCTCCAAGCCAGCCGCTGTCCTTGTATATCTGCAGGTGGGATTTGATATATTCCGAGAGATGCTCGGGATAAGCCATGGCCCACACCTGTACCAGGTTCCACTGCGCTCCCCATACACCATCCGTATTGTAGAGCCTGAATTCAGGGCGACCGTCCCTGAGAGGTATCTGTCCGATCGAGCCGTCGTGTTTCGGGTACGCTCCGTTGACGTCGCTGCATACACCCCTGCCGAGCAGGGCATGATAAAGTCCCGTATAGAACTTTACCTTGTCCTCCCTGGACTTACCCTTGACCTTGATCCGGCCGAGATAGCGTTCCCAGGTCCTCAGGGCATCCTTCTTGACCCGGTCGAAAGGAAGCGAAGCGGCCTCTTTCTCCAGGTTCAGTCGGGCATTCTCCACCGAAGTATAGGATATTCCCACCTTGACCGTCACCGCCTCGTCCTGCACCGTTTCGAATTCAAGGCAAAGACCTGCCCCGACACCCGTAGCCTTGCTCACTCCTTCAATGGCATCCGGACCGTTGAAAGCCCATACCTTCGCAGCCTCCTTGTCCAAGGAAGCGGAAAAATAAATCGGGACCTCGGCTCCGGGCTGATATTTCTTCACATACTCGGGAAGCGTGATCACCCATCCTTCGACGGTTCCGTCGGGAAGGAGTTCCACGGAGGCGTCCTTCACGGCCCCGCTCTCACCCATCCTGCTGCCGATATTGAAGATTATACGGCTGTGAGGATCCTTGGGGAAAGTGAACCTGTCATATGCAACACGCTCGGTAGCAGTTACTTCCGCCTTTATTCCATATTCCTTCAGCAGTACCGAATAATATCCAGGCCGTACCACCTCCTCATCGTGACTGAAAATGGAACGGTAGCCCTCAGGACCAGTGCCGTCAGGGCGTCCGGGAATCGTCACCGGATGTTCCCCGCCTCTGGTCGCCATCAGGGTGATTCCCCCGACCTGGAACTCATGGACGGAAGGGAAACCCTCGATGGAGTTGTCACGATAGTCATAACCCGTTGCCTCCCAGCCATCCTTGTTGCCGAGGTGGCCGTTGGTCGAAGGTCCCGGCTTCGCCATACCGAAAGGCAATGCCCCGGGGGCGAAATGGAAGTACCGGCAGTGGGCCGTACCTATCCTTGGCTCTACATAATCGATCACACGCTCACTCCTCGCCCATACCTTCGAAAGACCTGGCAGGAAGGCCATGGCCATGAACAGAACTAAAGCTATCCGTTTCATATCCTATCTTTTCCTGGGAGAGAACGAGAAGGTTTCCTGGACCTGTCCGGTCATGATATTGTGTACGACGACCTGCAGTCTGCCGCCTTCCGTCCTGCCTTCGATTACCGTCGGGTAATGGTTTTCTTTCATATCCGGACCTCCACCGACGATCTGCGCCCAGCTTCTGCCTGCTTCAGGGGCATCATAACGGTAGGTGTGCTGATGGGCCGTGATCACCAGCTGGCAACGGGCCTTTTCGAGAAGAGGCCCCCAGAGCTGGGCGCAGGTACGCTGCCATGCAGCATAATCCGTCCTGTAGCGAGGGTCCTTGTCGGCCGGAGCGATGTCCCCTGGATTGGCGTCCGGATTGGGATCGAACAAGGGGATATGGCAGAAAGCGACCAGGTAGGGAGCCTTGGCTATTTCCTTCCTCTTTAGGGCATCCCTTAGCCAGGCCACCTGGGCCCTTCGGTAAGCGTCGCTGTTGAACAGGCCGGCGAACAAGGGATTCGTATCCATCTTGTCCTCGGCGGTATCAAGCCCTATAAGGGCGACATCGCCCATCCTCACGGCGAAATTCCTTCCGAGATCCCAATCCCTGGGAGCCCTTTCCTCGGGCTGGCGGAACATCCATACCCGTTCCAGGTGGCGGTTCGCCATACCTCTCGAATCATGGTTCCCGGGACAGAAAAGATAGGGAGTGGAGGAAGCATATTCCTTGTGCGAAGTCTCCTGGTCCAGGAATATCTTGACCTGGCTTTCGATGGTTTCCTGCGTGTTGGAAGCATCCCCGTTCCAGATAACGCAGGACGGAGACAGTGACATTACCTTGCCGATGATCCTGTCGATGGAACCCCACTTTACGTGGGTGTCGTTGATTACGCAGAAATGGGCCTTGGCATCCTTTCCGGCCGTGGTGAAACCGTATATGTTAGGATCCTCCTCGTTGCCTAGGATCTTCATGTCGTATCCGCCACCGTAATGGATACGGTCCGCCCCGATCCGGTAATAATACTTGGTAGACGGCTTGAGACCCGTGATCCTTATCTGGCTGACCTTGTCGCTTATCTCAGTCAGACGGTAACCTCCGCATTTCACCTTCCGGGCATCGCTCAGGTCCGGTTTCTCACCGATCAGCACATATCCGTTGGCCAGTGCGCTCACGGCGAAAGCCACCCCTATCGAGGTTTCGGCATAGTTCTGAAGCATAGGGGGAGATGCAATCAACTTGCCCGGTTCGACAGGCTCACCGACCGGACCCTGCTTATCCAACTTCTCCGCAGCCCTCAGGGCTCCGCCCGTACTTGCCGCCACAACCAGCAGCGCAGTATCCTTTATGAATGTCCTTCTTTTCATATTGCTTGCCTGTGATTTATACTGCAATATAGGAAAATTCCTTTAAAATAGGGGCGCATCTAGAACTGGAAGTAGATGAAACTCTGGAGGTCAGCGGTGACGAACTGGCAGATTATGAATATGGCTGCAGCGCAGGCTAGGACCATAACGGCCAGGGGAAGTTTTGCGAAACAGATCCTGTAGCGGCGCTTGAAGTTCTCCGGCAGCCAGTGGATCATCATACCGACCAGGAATACCAGGATGATGCTCCTGTGCTGCCAAGCCATCTGGGGGACAAGCGACCAGTCCCACTGTCCTCCGATACGGTTCACCATTTCCTTGGCCGTGTTCCAGGCCTTTTCGTTGGCCTCGGCAGGATCGAGATTGGATCCGCTGCGGAAAAAGAGCCTGGTGAAGGTGATGAATATGAAAGTCATAAGTACCGCCCAGGAGTCCTTGATCCATTTCGCGGCAGGTCCCGAAACCGACTTGAAAGCCATTCCTAAGACCGCTCCGACAAGTATTATCACAGTCCACCAGAAGAACAGGTTGAAGACAGGGGCGCCGAAGAAATGCCTGAGGGTCCAGAAGGCCCCCACGGTCAATACCATTACCAGGGTCCGGATATATGCATTGCAGTTGTGCCAGAAACGATATATCAGGATTCCCAGGCCGTTCAGACCGCCCCATATCATGAAATTCCAGCTTGCCCCGTGCCATAGTCCGCCGAGCAGCATGGTGTCCATCCTGTTGATGTCCGAAATGAGTTCTTTCCTCCAGCCTTTCTTGAAGATGATCAACAGTGCGATTATCAGCGTGAGGGCGAGTACGGACAGGAACACCCACCAGCTGCCGGCTAGGGCGGAGGCGAGGAATGCTATTCCTAGAATGATTACATATGAACCGAAAGTGCCCTTGCGGTTGCCTCCGAGAGGAATATAGAGATAGTCCCTAAGCCAGGTGGAAAGGGAGATGTGCCATCTCCTCCAGAATTCCGCAGCATTCCTGGCCTTGTATGGGGAATTGAAGTTCTTGGGAAGGTAGAATCCCATCAGCATCGCCACTCCGGTCGCGATGTCGGTATATCCGGAGAAGTCCGCATACACCTGCAGGGAATATCCGAACAGTGCGGTAAGATTCTCGAAGCCGGTATAGAGGAGAGGATTCTCAAACACCCTGTCGCAGAAATTAACTGCAAGATAGTCACTCAGTATCAGCTTCTTGGCAAGGCCGTTGAGGATCCAGAACACCGCTATGCCGAACTGTGTGCGGCCGAGGAAGAAAGGCTTCCTGAGCTGGGGTATGAAAACATTCGCCCTTACTATCGGACCTGCAACCAGTTGAGGGAAGAAACTCAGGTAGAATCCGAAGTCCAGGAAATTCCTTACAGGCTTCAGGCCGCGGTAAACATCCACGACATAGCTGACAGCCTGGAATATGAAGAAAGAGATTCCGACCGGAAGGAATATGGAATCTACGCTGAAAGCCTGCGATCCTGCCACGGCATTACCGGCCGCGGCGAACCAGTCCTTCACTACGAAAGAAGTCCCGCACAGGTTGTTCACCACATCGGTCAGGAAATATGCATACTTGTAGTAGCAGAGAAGCGACAGGTCGACGATAACGCTCAGCACGACCACGGCCTTCTTCAAACCCCTGCTCCTGTCCTTCGCCAGCCACAGTCCTGCAGTATAATTATAGAGTATCACGAAGCCCAGCAGGATGAGGAACAGTCCGCTGGTCTTGTAATAGAAGAACAGGCTGGCGAAGAAAATGAAGGCATTCCTCAGCAGGACCTTGCTGCGGAACACGCAGAGGAAGGCCATGACTATCGCGAAGAACGCCCAGAAATAGAACTGGGTGAACAGGAGGGGGTGGGCCTGGTCGAAGGAGAACAGGTTCCTCACGAAATCCAAGAGGACATCTTTCAAACCTACCATCACCTGTTCCTCCTGTATTCTACATATTTGCCCATCAGGGCGTTGAACAGCAAGTCTCCGGCAAGGGCATACCCTTCCTCCGTGAAATGCACCTTGTCCTGCTTTGCCAGTCCCGCCTCTTCCCAACGCTTCATGGACTCCAGGCCTCCCATTATGTCAAAGAAATCCCAGACTCCTCCGCCACAGTCCTCCGCTATCGTGAAGAAAGCCTCTTCGACAGGCAGGGCGTTGCGGTTGACGGAATACACCCTCCTGCGGACCCTGCGGTAGCTGTCATTGTTGGTCACGAACAGCAAGGCGCAGTCAGGATTGACCGAACGGACCCTGGACACAAGGGCCTTGTACCGGCTGATGAAAACATCCTTGGAGAAACCGGTCGGGACGGCGTCGTTTATTCCGATAGCGAATATCACAAGGTCCGGGTCGACCATCTTCAAGTCCCTTTCAAAGTCCTGGCAGGCGGCATATGAGTTCAATGCCGCACCGTTCACACCGACTCCCGTGACGGATATCCCGGGTTTGGCGTTATCCAGGAATATCCCGGTCAAGGTGAGTTCTCCCCCGCTTCCTCCCAATGCCACAGTTACGGAATCCATCGGTTCGGGGAGAAGGAAAGACCAGCTTGATGAATCATCGTCCCATGTCCCTGAAATGGTGTCATTGTTTTCCCTGACTATAACCGGGAAACGGTCGCCTCCCGACTGGTAACCTATTACGTTTACCCTGTCAAACCTGAATACCGGCTCATCCTCCGCGGCATTCCTGGCCTTCAGGACTATCCTGACGAAGGCCGAAGTATCCGAAGACGACAAAGCCATACCGGTCAGGCCAAGTCTCCTGGCAGGCTCCTTCTGGATATTCTTGGAAACTGTCCATTCTCCTCCGTATCTGGTCCTGTAACTGCTGGGGTTGTTGGTCCTGGCAGCCCAGAATGGAAAGACCAGGCCACGGCCGCCGTCAAGGCTGTCACCCAGTGAAAGGAGATCGTTGCGAAACCGCCTGGTCATCGTACCGGCCTGGACGTGGGAACCCCCGATATGCATGATCCTGAGATTACCCCGACCGGTGAAAAGTATGGAATCCAACTTCCTGTAGACGGTTTCGAAGTTGCTGCTGTCCCCTTTCATGACGATGCGGTTCCGGTCGAACCTGGCGAAATCCAGGTCCGGGATATCCTTCCGTACCGTCTGCCCCGCAAGGAGGGACGGAAGGAAAACGACTGCCAGGAAGTATGCCTTCAACCGTTTCATCTTCCCAGATATTCTTTGACCGCTTCTTCGGAAATGGTATTCCGCAGACGGCGGAGATCGTCATATACCAATATGGACCTGGCAAGCGCTGAACCTATCTCGTTCGCTCCCCTGGTCGTGAAATGTATATAGTCAGGACCTCCGAGCGGAGGATTGTGGTTGACCCACTGACGCATGGAACCGGCCCCGCCCATTACGTTGAAAGTGTCCCAGTAGGCCACCCCGTTCTCCAGGCAGTGGACCTTGAGGGAGTCATTGAGTTCGGGCAGGAGGGGCCAGGTGACAACATAACTGTCGTAACTCTTGCACATGTCCGCAGGACCCACGAACAGGAGCTGCGCTTTCGGAGCCACCTGCCGGAAATAGTCGAACTGTTCCTCAACCCTGGCCACATAATCGGAGATAGCCTTCTTCGTACCTATCGCCGGCATGGCATTACCTCCGAACTGCAGGATGATGAGCCTTGTCCCGCAGGTGTCGAACGACTGCCTCATCACGGTCGAGTCTATCCCGGGGAACACGGTTCCGTCACAGCCTCTCATAGCGGCATTGTCCACGGTGATTCCGGGTTCCCCGTCCAGCATTATGCCATAGACTTCGGCGTTCCCGGAAAAGGATAACGTTCCTTTGGAAACATCCGCCGGCAGGGTCCACGACACCAGTGAGACATCATCCCGGGCAGAGTCAAGCACGGCTGTCCTGACACTCATGGTATCGCACTTCAACGTCATTTCCAGGCCCTCGCTGTTATGACCGAGGAGGACTGAGACCCTGGATATCCTCTGCGCCCTTTCCTGCGCAAACCTGCTGTCAGTCTTGCGGAAGGTAAAAGTTCCGGAACCATATACGGTAACGAACTGGGTCAATGGCCCGTAACGGTGCGTGGAAGTCCAGTGTGAAAGGGAATCAGCCACCCGGGCGTACCTGGTCACTCCACCGTATGCCGCCTGCTGGACAGACACTGAAGATATGCTCCTCATCATCGGCACCATACCAGGACCGGAACCGCCGAAACGTCCCTGAAGCTCTTCCCTCAATACGGAAGAGATACGGTCCATTTCCAGCTGTGAATCGCCGTAGTGCATTATCCTGACTATCCTTCCGTCAAGCGCTGCGCTGTCGGCCTCGATGAACAGGGAGTCGAAATAGCTGTAATCACCGTCGGGAAGATGTATCCTGTATACGCTTGAATCAAGGAACTCCTTGAAAAAACCAAGGGTGTCTTCAGACTGGCGGATCAGTTCCCCAATCCTCATGGCAGCGAGGACAGAATCGACGTCCACATCTGTACCCCTGTTCTCAAGGTCATGGAGCGATGCCTCATAGGAGGGGAACCTGAACTTCATGCTTCCGACCTTGACGCCTCCGGACGGGAAGAAGTACCAGCAGGCGAAAAGTATCGCAAAGACGGAAAGTATGAACAACAGTATCCTGTGAGGTTTCATTTTTCAAAGCAAGGCCCAAAGTTACAAATTTCTTATATTTGTAAATAGGTAAACAGCAATATGGAAGCATATCGGATAAAGAGGGTTGACAGCCCCGTCAGGATAGACGGAAACCTCGACAAGACCGTCTGGAAGAATGCCGTGAAGTCCGGCCGGTTCGTGGATGCGGTAGGAGGAACCCCGGGCATCTATGACACGAGGGCGGCGATATTGTGGGACGCGGAGGCGCTTTACGTTGGCTTCTGGGTGGAAGAGCCATATCCTGCCGCCACCCTCACGGAGAGGGACAGCCTCCTTTGGGTCGAAAACGACCTGGAAGTCTTCATTGCCGGGGAGGATACCTACTATGAACTGGAACTGAATGCCCTGGGGGTCATCTATGAGGTTTTCTACCTGTGGAGGGATGCCTATCCGGTGTTTGACCAGGACGGCAACCTGGTTTCCGGCAATGCATATTTCGCCAAGGACCGGTTCGACATCCTGAAGAACGGTGCGATAAGTTTCGGAGGCAATTTCGACAGGAATGACGATTATTTCTGGTCGGGCATCAACCCGAGGGGACTCAGGTGGGTTTACCGTAACTGGGATTTCCCGGGACTCGAGGTAGCCGTAAAGGTGGATGGCAAGCTGAATGACCCCTCGGTGGTGTCCAAAGGCTGGACAGCCGAGCTCAAGTTCCCTTGGCAGGGATTCGCCGACCTGTTCGGAAAGGACCGGGTCATTCCGAAGGAAGGTAATATCCTGAAACTGTTCCTCGGGCGGTACAATCTGTTCCATATCAACGGTAAACCCGTAAATGCCGGCTGGAGCTGGCACCCGGTCGGTGTAGCCGACAACCACAATCCTGAAAGGTTCGGTTCCTTCATCTTGGCAGAATAACAGAACGACAATATCCTTGATTATGAGAAAATATCTTTTGGCAATCTCTGTCGCCCTCATCTTTTCATCCTGCGAAGTGCACCATTTCATAAACGATGTGGACTATCGCAAACAGGTCGCAGAGGACCTCGGATCCCGTCTTTCGAAGAACGCCGGGCTGAAACAGTTTTACAAGGTTGACAGCCTGCTGATCACCACGGAAGAAAAGGAGGCCCTGCAGTTCCTGTATGCCTATATGCCCCTTGCGGATTTCACCGATTATTCCACGGATTTCTACCTGGACAACGTGCAGCAGACTTTCCGTACGCGCAACGAGATGGGATGGAATGTCCCGGAACGGGAGTTCAGGCACTTCGTGCTGCCCCTCAGGGTCAACAATGAGAATCTGGACACGGCAAGGATGGCCTTTTACAGGGAGATAAAGCCCCGTCTTGAAGGCCTTGGGATGAAGGACGCCATACTGGAGGTAAACCACTGGTGCCACGAGAAACTGACTTACAAACCCTCGGATGCCAGAACCCTTTCACCCTTGTCCAGCGTCAGGAGCACCCTTGGCAGGTGCGGGGAGGAATCCACGTTCACGGTGGCGGCTCTCAGGTCGGTAGGTATTCCGGCACGTCAGGTCTATACCCCGCGTTGGGCGCATACGGACGACAACCATGCCTGGGTGGAAGCCTGGGCGGACGGAGAATGGTACTTCATGGGTGCGTGCGAACCGGAAGCCGTCCTTAACCTCGGCTGGTTCAACGCCCCGGCAAGCCGCGGACTGCTAATGCATACCCGTGCTTTCGGACGCTACGACGGACCTGAAGAGAAGGTCATGGAAGGAACCAATTTCACTGAGATCAACCTCATCGACAATTATGCGGAGACGGCAAGGGTGGACTTCCTGGTCGTGGATGAAGAAGACAGGCCCGTGGACGGGGCCCTCGTGGATTTCAAGATCTACAACTACGCCGAGTTCTATCCCGCCCTGTCCAAGTACACCGACAGCGACGGCAAGACATTCCTGACCGCAGGAAAGGGAGACATGCTGGCCTGGGCTTCCAAGGACGGACTGTATGGATATTCAAAAGTGTCTTTCGGAAAGGATTCCCTGATAACGGTCAGGATTTCCGGGGAACATCCTTCAGAACCGGAATCCATGATGATCGTACCTCCGCCCGAGAAGGTCACGATGCCCGAAGTCACCAGGGAACAGAGAAGGGCCAACAAGATCCGCTTCGACCAGGAAGACCAGATACGCAAGGCCTATATGGAGACCTTCGCCAAGGATGACGGAACCCGTCAGGGCAGGCTGCTGTCATTGGCCGCAGGCAACCACGACGTGATAGACGGCTTCATAGCCGACCATCCTGACGAAAGGGCGCTGGAGCTGCTGGAATCCCTCAGCCAGAAAGACATGGTCGATATAACCAGGGAGATCCTGGACGACAGTTACAATGCACAGGGTTCCATCCTCTGTCCCAGGGTGGAGAACGAATTCCTCTCCCCCTACAAAGGATTCTTCAAGGGTGTCCTCAGCGGAAAGGAGCAGGAAGCCCTCAAGGATCCGGATACGCTTGTAAAATGGGTGAAGGACAATATCACCGTCCCGGATGATCCCAAGGCGTGGAAGATTCCCATGTCACCCAAGGGTGTATGGTGCTCACGGATAGCCGATTCCCGATCCAGGGACATATTCTTTGTCGCCCTTGCCAGGACCCTCGGCATCGATGCCAGGAAAGATCCTGTCACCGGGAAGATCCAATACAGACCCCAGGAAGGGAATTGGATCGATGTGGACTTTGATGCCGGGAACCAGGCGGCCGCTCCTACCGGAAGGCTTGTCCTTGACTACACTCCCACCGAAACCATCAAGAATCCGGGGTACTACAGCAATTTCACGATCAGCAAGATTGAAAACGGAAGGACGAACCTCCTCACCTTCGATGAAGGACAGGTCGACATGGGCGGCGGAATGAGCTGGGAAGGCGCCTTCAAGAAGGGAGTGGACCTGGATGCCGGTGAATACATACTCGTAAGCGGAAGCCGCCTTTCCGACGGAAGCGTGCCTGTCACTGTCAGAAGGTTCGAAATCAAGGAAGGAGAGACCACCGGGATCGACCTGACTTTCGCAGTCCCGGAGGACAAGTTGTCTGTAATCGGGGAGTTCGATTCCGAGACGAAATACAGGAATACGGTTGACGGTGATCCTATTTCCATCCTTTCCACCACCGGACGCGGAGTCTACGTGGTAGCTTTCCTCACACCACGCCACGAACCCTCGGTCCACGCGGTCAACGACCTCGCGGCCGAGAAGGACGCCCTGGAAAAATGGGGAAGGCCAATCTTGCTCCTGACTTCTGAAGACGGACTCGACTGGGTGAAGGAGTATTCCTCCCGCCTGCCTTCCAATGTCCATTTCGGAATAGCTCCGAAGGCAATGCTCGAAGGCCAGATGCCCAGGGTGATGATCGCGGACACCTTCAACCGCGTATTCTTCAAGACAGAGGGCTACACCATCGGCCTCGGCAACCAGCTGCTAACAGCCATCTCCAAACTGTAGCCAGCCTGCGGTACCATAAAAGAAGGCCGGGTCCCGATGGGATCCGGCCTCTTTCTCTGTCGGGACCTGGATTAGTCCTCGTCCTGCTCCTGGGCGGCGTAGTCGGCGAGAAGCTTGGTCTGGACATCGGCAGGGACCTGCTGATATTCAGCGAACTTCATCGTGAATGTGGCTGCACCTCCGGTGAGGGAGCTGAGGGTGGTGGAGTACCTGTAAAGCTCTGCGAGCGGAACGCGGGCGTGGAGGATTGTGAATCCCTTGTCCATGTCCTGGTTCATGATCATTCCACGACGGCCGTTGAGGTCGGACATGCAAGGACCGACGAACTCGTTCGGAGTGAGGATGTCCACATTGTAGATAGGCTCGAGGATCTTCGGACCGGCATTGCGGAAAGCCTCCTTGAAGGCGTTGCGGCCGGCGATGATGAAGGCGATTTCCTTGGAGTCGACCGGGTGCATCTTACCGTCATAGACATAGACCCTGATGTCACGGGCATAGGAACCGGTGAGAGGGCCCTCGGTCATCTTGTCGTTGATACCCTTGAGGATGGCGGGCATGAAGCCGAGATCGATGGCGCCACCGACGACGCAGTTGATGAACTCGAGCTTGCCACCCCATTCGAGATCGTAGGTCTCCTGGGACTTGATGTTCAGGATGGTCTCCTTGCCGTTGATCATGAACTTGTTGCCAGCGGGCTCACCCTCGACGTAAGGGCAAACGAGGAGATGGACCTCACCGAACTGGCCGGCGCCACCGGACTGCTTCTTGTGACGATACTGGGCAGTGGCGACCTTGGTGATGGTCTCACGATAAGGCACCTTGGGAGCAAGGAACTCGATGTTCTGCTTGAACTCATTGTTCATCTTCCACTTGACGAGGTTGATGGCCTGCTCGCCCTGACCACTGAGGATGGTCTGACGGAGCTCCTTGGAATATTCGACATTGATGGTAGGATCCTGGGCGGCGATCTTGTTCAGAGCCTCACCAACCTTGGCCTCATCGTTCTTGTCGACAGCCTTGACGGCGCAGCGGTACCTGGCGTCAGGGAATACCATGTGCTCGAAAGCATCCTGTCCGGGTGCGGCGAGGGTAACGTCGGTCTTGCCACCCTTAAGCTTCATGACGCAGCCGATGTCTCCAGCGGAAATGGATGAGACTTTCTCCTTCTTGTCACCAGCGACGGCGTAGATGGCGGAAAGGCGCTCTCCGTTACCATTCTCAGGATTGACGAGGTCGGCACCCTCCTTGAGGACTCCGCTCATCACCTTGAAGTAAGACACATCACCGAGATGCTGCTCGACAGCGGTCTTGTAGATGAAAATGCTGACAGGACCGGCGGGATCGCAAGCGACCTCATTACCGCCAATGGTCTTGTTGGTCTCACCGGCGGGTGAAGGAGCGACATTGACGACGAACTCCATAAGCCTCTTGACTCCGGCGTCCTTCCTTGCGGAGATGCAGAAGACTGGCATGATCTCCCTCTTGGCCAAACCGGCTCTCAGACCAGCCCTGACCTCGTCGATAGAGAGCTCCATCGTCTCGAAATACTTCTCCATGAGAGCGTCATCACCCTCGGCGGCCTTCTCGACGAGCTCCATGTGAAGCTCCTCAGCCTCATCGGCATACTGGGCAGGGATGTCAGTCTCCTCGAATTTGCCGTTGTCATCGGTGAAATGATAGAACTTCATCGTGATGACATCAACGATACCGTCGAAACCGAGACCAGGATTGACCGGGAACTGGGCGAAGACGACCTTCTTGCCAAAAGCCTCCTTAAGAGTGTCACGAGTGTGCTCCCAGTTGGCTTTCTCAGTGTCAAGCTGGTTGACAGCCACGATCATGGGCTTATTATACTGGTCAGCGTAGCGGGCGAAAATCTCGGTTCCCACCTCGACACCCTGGGCTCCGTTGACGGTCAGGATGGCGGACTCGCAGACTTTGAACGCCGAGATGGCGCCACCGCAGAAGTCGTCTGAACCAGGAGCGTCAATGATGTTGAACTTGGTGTTCATGAACTCAGCGTAAAGCGGAGTCGCATAGACTGACTTCTGGTTTGTCTGCTCGAACTCGGTGTTATCGGAAACAGTGTTCTTTCCTTCCACCGTACCCCTGCGGTCGACCACTTTGCCCTCGAAGAGCATGGCCTCGGACAACGTGGTCTTTCCGGACTTGGAGCTACCGATCAGAACGACGTTGCGGATGTCTTTTGTTGAATATTCCTTCATTTCTATAAGTGATTAATTATGATCAAAATTCGGCTATTGGGTATATCCGGGCAAATTTAAGAAAAAAAGACCCATTAGCAAAACTTCGACCGATAAAAGTCCACCGTCTCTCGCCCACTAAGGCCGATTTCGCTCAAAATCAGCTTGTCAAGTGCCTCTACATCGGCTCCGATCGCTGAACAAATCTCCTCAAAACTCAAGTCCAGGTACACCTTGTCCCTGTCCATCGCCCGCTCGAAAGCGGCGTATTTTTCCATCAACTTTTTCATGACCCGAATATCCGGATAATAACCAAAAGTTTGCGAATGGTCAGGGGGTAAGACTGAGTTATTTTCTGTTTTTTATCAAAAAGATGTGTTTCTTGTTAACTATTGGTTTGTTTCACCAACTAATAGTTTAACAAAATAGACATCCATGATGGATACTTTTGCATTGAAAGAAGACGACCATTATGGACCAAGAGACCAGAATCGACGAAAGCGCCATCAAGGAGAACCTGAAAAAGACTCGGGAAGAGCGAGGCATCACTCAGGCCGAGATTGCGGAAAGCCTCAAGATTTCTGTCACGGCCTATCAAAAAATTGAAAAAGGGAAGACAAGAATCCTCAACAAGAATTTCTCGAAATGTGCTGAGGCTCTAGGCGTGTCCATTCCGGAACTGGTCATGGGATTCAAACCCATCAGGGATGCGGAGAACAGGATCGCCGACATGGAGGAATCTTACGGGATGAAGATGAGAGTACAGGAGAGGGGATATATCCAGGAAATACAGCAAAGAGACCGTGAGATAGAGCGCCTCAACGGAATAATCAAGGACAAAGACGACACGATTAACACCCAGAAACTCCTCATCAGCCAACTCATGAGCAGGTTCAAGGATTGAGGAATCTTTTCTTATATTCGCGGGTAGGAGGGCACTCACCAATATGCCGCGCGAACATAATCTTTTACCATACTTGGAGGCCGGAAGGCTTGAGGCAGGCTGCGACGAGGCTGGTCGAGGGCCGTTGGCTGGTCCGGTCTACGCCGCGGCTGTGATTCTCCCGGAAGATTTCCACCACCCGTTGCTCAACGATTCCAAACAAATGAGTGAGAAAGAAAGGGATATCCTCCGTCCGGTGATAGAGAAAGAGGCTGTCGCCTGGGCGGTGGAGGCCGTAAGTGCCGGGGAGATTGACACCCTCAACATTCTTTGGGCATCGGTGACAGGGATGCAAAGGGCTGTCCTTAAACTAATTCCAAAGCCGGACTTTCTCCTTGTAGATGGTAACAAGTTCAGACCGTTCGAAGGGTTCGGGTTCTCTTCCTATAAGACGGTCATCCATGGAGACGCAACCTACGCATCCATAGCCGCCGCCTCGGTGCTCGCCAAGACATGGCGTGACGAGAAGATGAGAGAACTATCAAAGGAATACCCCATGTACGGGTGGGACAGGAATTTCGGTTACCCCACAAAAGAGCATATCAAGGCTTTAAAGGAGTATGGACCATCACCATATCACAGGCGCAGTTTTCATCCTAAAGAGCTAGAACCTTCGTTATTTTGATTATTTTTGTAAAAACTATAGACGAACGAAATGAAAAGAATTATTTGCTCAATCGCCGCCGCCATGCTTATCGCCACGAGTGCGATGGCCGATGAGGGAATGTGGCTTCTCCCTCTGATCCAGAAACTTAACGCCGGAGCCATGAAGGATCTTGGCTGCAGGCTGACCCCGGAACAAATCTACAGTGTCAACCACTCCTCTCTGAAAGACGCTATCGTGATCTTCGGAGGCGGATGCACCGGAGAGATGATCTCAGACCAGGGTCTTGTTGTAACCAACCACCACTGCGGCTACGGCACCATCCAGGCTCTTTCAACCGATGAGCACAATTACCTTGAGAACGGTTATTGGGCCATGAGTAGGGAGCAGGAGATTCCGGCTCCGGGCCTTTCTGTGACTTATCTCGTGAGTATGACTGATGTCACTGACGCCATCAATAAGGCTGAGGATCAGAACGCCAAGAGGCAGGCTCTCCAGCAGGCGGCTCAGGAAAACAACCCTAACTGCAGGGTACAGGTGACATCCTTCTACAATGAGAACTTCTGGTACCTGATTGTCTATAAAGTATACACGGATGTCCGTTTTGTCGGAGCTCCTCCGGCATCCATCGGTAAATTCGGAGGTGAGACCGACAACTGGATGTGGCCTCGCCACACCGGTGACTTCTCGATGTTCAGGGTATATGCGGGAGCCGATAACGAGCCCGCCGCCTACTCTCCCTCCAACAAGCCTTACGTTCCCGCCCAGTCATTGAAGGTTTCCCTCAAGGGTGTCCAGCAGGGTGACTACGCCATGATCATGGGATATCCCGGCAGCACCCAGAGGTTCCAGACCGAGGCTCAGCTAAAAGCCATGCTCGACCGCCAGGCTGTCTCAATCGACGCCAGGACTCTCAGGCAGGATATTATGTGGAAATGGATGGAGTCTGATCCTTCCATACGCCTCAAATATGCCAGCAAGTACGCCGGCAGCGCCAACGGTTGGAAGAAGTGGCAGGGTGAGAGGCTCGCTTTCAAGAACCTCGGTATCATTGAGAAAGAGCAGCAGAAAGAGGCTGACTTCATGAAATGGGTCGGCAAGAACAAGAAGCGTCAGGCCAAATACGGCGATGCCCTTGAGAAGATCAAGAACGGCGTCGAGGCCAACACGACAGCTCTTGACATGCAGCTAATCGGTGAGACTGTAGCGAATATCGAGCTTCTCGGATTCTCAAGTGGCGTCCAGAATGGCATGGCCAGGGGATTAAGGGATGGCCAGGACTCAACCGCCGCCCTTGAAGCCGCTATCGCGTCACTCGCGAAGAGATATCAGGACTACTACGAGCCCCTCGACAGGGAGGAGGCGGCAGCCCTTCTTAAGTACTATAGGGAGAAAGCCAAGCCTGAGTATTACCTCGACGGACTCGGCAGTTTCAAGGATCTTGACATAGACGCTTATGTCAAAAACCTCTATGACAACACCATCTTCACATCGGCCGACAAACTGAAGGCCGCTGTCGCAGAGAATGGATTCGGAGCCATCAAGAAAGACCCCGCGAACCAGCTCATGAACACCATCCTCATGACCTATGCCAAGATGGGACTCAACGGCGGAATGGGCGGACGTAGACCCGCTGGAAACTCAGCCGGTTCTGACGACATCAGGGAAGGCTCCAAGGCCTTCACCGCCGGCTTGCTCGAGTGGCAGAAAGGAAAGGCCACATACCCTGACGCCAACTTCACCATGAGGCTCACCTACGGAAGCGTGTTGCCATATTCCCCGAAGGACGCCCTCATGTATAACTACTACACCACCCTTAAGGGAGTCATGGAGAAAGAGGATCCTGACAACTACGAGTTCATCGTCCCCAGCAAACTCAAGGAGCTTTACAACGCCAAGGATTATGGCCAGTACGCCATGGCTGACGGCAACCTGCCTGTCTGCTTCCTCACGAACAACGACATCACCGGTGGTAACTCCGGAAGCCCTGTCCTCAATGCGGACGGTGAGCTTATCGGTCTCGCTTTCGACGGAAACTGGGAGAGCATGTCCAGCGATGTGATGTTCGAGCCTGATCTCCAGAGATGCATCTGTGTCGATATCCGCTATGTCCTCTTCCTGATGGATAAGTTCGGCGGCGCCGGGTATCTTCTCAAGGAAATGAATATTGTCAAGTAAATGACTGATACAGAAATTAAAAGCTGGCTCCTGGAGGTGGTTCATCCCGCCAAAGGGAGCCAGAATATTGTGGAGCTGGGGATGGTCGAGGCCATCTCCGTGGAAGGAAATAAGGTCACTGTCACTCTCGCTTTCCCGAAGAGGCGTGATCCTCTCACCGAATATCTTGTCGGAGCTACCAGGGCAACCGTTATACGAAACGCCCCAGCAGGAACCGAAGTGGAGGTCAAGACCATAGTGAAAGAAGAGGCACCTAAGAAAAAACCAGGCCTGGACCTCGGATTGGAGGAAATCAACAACGTGAGGCATATCATAGGAGTTGCCTCCGGCAAGGGTGGCGTTGGCAAATCCACCGTAGCCGTCAACCTCGCTGTCGCCTTGGCCAGGCTTGGCTATAAGGTCGGCCTGGCGGACGCTGATGTCTATGGACCCTCCGTCCCGCTTATGACAGGCACGATGAACGAGGTCCCAGCCGCAGAGGAAAGCGGCGAGGGCAAGGAGGTCATCCTCCCGATTGAGAAATATGGGGTCAAATGGATGTCGATAGGCTACTTCGCCGAGCCCGGGCAAGCACTCATCTGGAGAGGACCCATGGCTTGCAATGCGCTCAAGCAGATGATCCTTCAGGTGCGCTGGGGCGTGTTGGACTTCCTACTCATAGACATGCCCCCGGGAACCGGAGACATCCATATCTCCCTCGTGAACGACATCCCGATGGAGGGAGCGTTGATTGTCACAACTCCGCAAGATGTTGCTCTTTCGGACGTGGAGAAGGGCGTGAACATGTTCCGCAACGAAAACATCAACCGCCGGATCTTTGGCCTTGTCGAGAACATGGCCTGGTTCACTCCGGAGGAACTACCTGATAATAAGTACTATATATTCGGAAAAGACGGCGGGCGCAAGATGGCGGAGAAATATGGCATCCCTCTGCTAGGGCAGATCCCCATCGTGCAGGGCATACGCGAGGGAGGAGACTCTGGGGAGCCTTCCGCTCTCTCGACCCGTCCAGACGCACTCGCCTTCATCGACCTCGCCCGCTCATTGGCCGAGGCCGCTGGATGAGAAGCCTGAATTACGAGTCTTACTTGGACTTCTTGAATGTGAATCCGGTCTTCATCCCGTCGTAGCTGTCGGCGAGTTTCGAGACCGAGGCGAATGCCGACTTGGTGTCAACGGCGCCCATGACCTTGATCAGTCCCAGCAGAACACTGGAATCATAGGTCATGGCCATCTGGTTATTCACGATTGAGAGATAGGCTGTCGGAAGAGGAATTAACCCAGCTTTGAGGGACAGCTTCTTAGTCTCATCGTCGAACTCATAGGTACCGTCAATCTTTCTGCCTCCAATTGTGAAAGTGCAGGTGTTGTCTTTCCTCAAGTCAAGAGCTATATCTCCTGTCTTGAGCCCCAGCAATTCGAAATATGGAGTGATGTTGTCCGCCACGTTCTGGCTGGCCACCACACCTCCCGCCTTGTCAAGCAGGTTCTGGCTCTCGAACTGGATGGCAGGTTCCTCATAAACCCATGAGCCGACCAACGCTTTCTTAGTGGTCGTGTCGTAGAACTGGCCTATAACGGAGCCTATGATCTTCACCAAAGTGACTACGGTTGAAGTCTTCTTGGCCCCGAAAAGCCTTCCAATCATACCTGCCGCCTTGAAAAGGCTGCACCCTGAGACTGTCAGGGCGCAGCAAATCAAGGCAGCGGCGGCAAATCCGCGCCGTCTCATCTCTAAGCCTCTTTCTCGCCTTTCTTCTCCTGGATCTTCTGCTTGGCCGTGTCAATCTTGTCGGCAGCCTTCTCTTTCAAGTCAGCGGCCTTGTCCTTGGCCTCAGCATAAAGCTCCTTGCTCTTATCAGCCACCTTTCCGGCGACCTCAACGGTCTTCTCTTTGGCCTCGGCATAAACCTCCTTGGCCTTTTCAGCGGCCTTGCCAGCAGCATACTGGACTTTCTCGCTAAGCGTGACTTTTCCGTCCTGATTCAGATCCCTGGGATCGAATGTCTCTTGAGGTTTGTTCTCTTCCATTGTTTTGTTGTTTTTAAGGGTTATATTAAAGAAAAGACTTTACTATTCTCTCACAGGCTTTCCCGTCGCCATAGGGATTCGCCGAACGCGCCATCTTCTCATAGGCTTCCTTGTCATCCAGCAGCAAGGAAACTTCTCCCACTATCTTGCCATAATCTGTTCCCACAAGTTTGACCGTTCCTGCCTCCAATGCCTCTGGACGCTCCGTGGTATCACGCATCACGAGCACGGGTTTTCCCAAACCAGGAGCCTCCTCCTGTATCCCGCCACTGTCAGTCAGCACCACGGCCGAACGCTCCATAAGATACACAAATTCCAAATATTCAAGAGGTTCTATGAAAAAAATATTCCCGAGTCCATGAAGATCCTCCCCGAATACCTGGTGAATAGGCTTCCTTACGTTAGGGTTCAAGTGCATCGGATACACAAAATCCACATCCTTGTATTTGGAGCCCAGATCCCTGATAGCGTCGCATATAGAAATGAAGCCCTCCCCGAAATTCTCTCTCCGGTGACCCGTGATCAAGACAAGGCGACGAGTGGCTAATCTATTGGTATCATATCCATGCTCAAGAATCCTGTCCTCCAATTCCCTACCGAGACCTGAGTCCGAATGAATCCTGTCCACGACCAGCCTCAAGGCGTCTATAACGGTATTGCCTGTGACGATGATCTTATTCTCATCAACAGCTTCCTCGAGAAGATTCCGGCGGCTGAGAGGGGTCGGGGCGAAATTATATGTCGCGATGCGGCTTGTGATCTGACGATTGATTTCCTCCGGCCATGGACTGTATATATTCCTGGTGCGCAATCCGGCTTCCACATGTCCCACGGGAATTCTCTGATAGAAAGCGGCGAGGGCGGTTGCTGTGCTGGTGGTGGTGTCTCCATGGACCAATACCACATCCGGGCAAGCCTCCTTCAAAACATCACGCATTCCCACCAAGACTTTAGATGTCACATCATACAGATCCTGCCCCTGTCTCATGATGTCCAGATCATAATCAGGAACAACCCCGAAAACCGTCAAGACCTGATCCAGCATCTCCCTGTGCTGCCCAGTCACACACACAATCGTATTGAAGTCATCAGGGTATTTCTGGAACTCCTTGATCAGGGGGCACATCTTAATGGCCTCCGGTCTGGTCCCAAAAACTAGCATCACTCTCTTCATATTCAAGCGAGTTCAAGAAAGTCAGATATGATAGACATTATCCAGCGGGCAAATATTATGGCAATCCAAGATCACCTTTCCCTTGAGCCTGTCCCACGATGCCTTGATATGGTCATGCTTAACCATAATCACAACCATGTCGGTGTCCTTGAGGAACTCATCGAAATCCATTACCTGGCTCTCAACCACCTTCTTGCCCACAAGAGGGTCAAAAACCTTCAGTGGTTTGGCCAGATGCCTCTCCTGGGCCTCCAGAAGCTGCAAAGTAGGAGACTCCCTGATGTCATCCACGTTCTCTTTGTAGGTCAATCCGTACAAACCGACCCTGGCATAATCCGTGATACCGTTTTCCCTCATTATCTCATGGATACGGTTGAGAACGAAAGACGGCTGGCTGTCGTTTGTCTTCATCGATTCGTCAATGACCTTGGCTATTGAAGGATAATCCCCGACAAGGAACCAGGGGTCGACAGAAATACAGTGGCCTCCGACACCGGGACCCGGCTGAAGGATATTCACCCTTGGATGCATGTTGCATATCCTGATGATCTCATAGACATCCATCCCGTCGTGGCGGCAAATCCTCGCCAGCTCGTTTGCGAACGCTATGTTGACAGCCCTGAAAGTGTTCTCGACAACTTTCGTCATTTCCGCGGTCCGGATGTCTGTCACGACAATCTCACCCTGACAGAAGGAAGCGTAGCATGCCTTCACCTCCTCTCCCACAGCCTTGTCATCCGCTCCTATCGTGCGGTTGTTGTGGAGAAGCTCATAAACCATGTTTCCCGGGATGATACGCTCCGGAGCGTGAACCAAGTTGATCTTGTTTCCGGTCTCGGAACTCCAAGCCTCGACAACAGGCCTGACGTGCTTGTCAATCGTGCCTGGGCTGACAGTGGACTCAATCACCAATGTCGCATCCGGAGGACATACCTTCAATACATCCCTGACCGCCGCCACAACATAACCAGGATCGACTTTCTTGCTGAACTTGTCGTAGGGGGTCGGGACGGATATAATGTACATGCCGGTCCTGACATATTCAGTCGTGAACTTGATACCGGCTTTGAGAGCCTCGTCAAAAAGCTCATCAAGGCCATCCTCCTTGAAGGTGGTCCTGCCGGAATTCAAGGTGTCCACAAGGCCCTTGTTATAATCCGTTCCCACAACCTCAAGGCCATGAGAGGCCATCATAAGGGCCGTGGGCAGCCCTATATAACCAAGGCCGATAACGTTTATCATATCTCTTCTTCCTTTTTCTCTTTATTGGCGAAAACAATCGCTCCCGCTATAGCCGCCGCTATCATAAGCAGAAGTGTGATTGAGGATGCCTTCGACACGCTCTCGCTAACAGGGTACACCTTGGGATCGAAACGCATCACCATAACATGCTCTCCTGCGGGAAGCACGGCTCCCCTGAATATCCAATCCGCACGGAACAACCCTACATCATTCCCATCAACACTGGCATGCCAGCCTTTAGGATAATAAATCTCACTGAAGACAACCGGGCGGTCAGAGGAAGCTTTATAATGGTAATGAAGCTCATTAGGGCTGTAATATGTCATCTTGATAAAGTCGCCATCCCCGGCTTCAGCGTCGTCATGCCTGGCTGGACCGGGCATCTTCACCGCATCCTTGAAGTCGGCCCCGATAATGGCGGTCGTACGAAGATCTGTGGAAGCGATCAAGCCTATCTCATCATCCGGCGTGGCGGCATCCACAAAGCCGTTCACGAACCAGGCGTTGCCATATGCATTACGGTTAACGACGGGCGGAACATCCCCACCCACAATGAGATACCTCGTGTTGAGGGCGGAAAGGACCTTCAGCTCCGGCAAGACGTTCTCGATGTCCCGGAAGGTTTTCGCTCCGGACAGAGCGCCGTAAGCGCTGTTGATTTCCTTGGAGAGGTACCTGTCAATCAGGTCTTGGTAGCGCTGTAGCTTCGCAGGGCTGTAACCTCCGATGTTCTTATGCCAGTAAGAGTTATATGAGTCATTGAAGATGTCAGCCGTCAAGTCCACGACCCTGTAGGAAGGATCCTTGTCCTCGAGAATAATCTTGTCGACTGGACGCTGGTCAAAATGACTGCTGAACTGGCGGGGGGTCACGAAATCGTCCGCATTGAGATATCTCTTACCCACCACGAACATGTTCACGAATACGAGAAGGCATATTCCAACCATCGCCTCAACACGTCTGGCTTTGCCGATGTGAGGGTCTGAGGCATAGGATTTGGGTGCCTTGGAAGGAATGCTGTACGCCCAAAGGATAAGGCCGAAAGTCAAGAGAATCAAGACCATGGACCAGAAAGCGTCATTGACGAGCAAGTGGCGGCGGTCCGTTTTCAAGGCGTCGACTATCACATCCTGCATCTGTGAGTCTGATCCTCCGGTGAAAGATCCGGCGATACCCGGGAACAGGACACATAGCAGACAGAAACCGGCCGAAAGGGCCAAAGCAATCCATCCTGCCTTCAGGAATTCATTTTTTGAATACTCGTTCTTGAGAATACGATCAAGAACCAGGAAGCCCAGCATCGGAAGGGTGAATTGGAGTACGACCAAGGCCATTGAGACCGTCCTGAACTTGTTGTACATCGGGACATAGTCATAGAATAGCCTAGTGAACCACATGAAATGGCTTCCGAGCGCCAGAAAAACGGCCAGAATCGTAGCGGCCAACATCCACCATTTCTCTTTACCCTTATAAAGGAATAGACCTAGCAGGAACAGGAACACCGTTATAGCTCCCATGTACATGGGTCCGGCCGTGAATGGTTGCGGCCCCCAATAAAGCGGAAGCGCTTTGGCAATCTCCTTAGGGTTGCCCTGGCCGGCTCGCTTGAAGAGTTTGACGACCTCTGACTTTTCCGGATTGACAGCCCCAGCGGAAGATCCTCCGTTAAAATTTGGAATCATCAGGTTAGGCAATTCTTCCCAACCATAGGACCATGCTGTGGCGTAGTCAATCTGCAGTCCGTCATTACTGACGTTACCTCCAGTCGGATGAGACAGCTCCGTCCCGCCTCTCATCGTGTATTTCGTGTATTCGTAAAGCGGAGCCAGCTTGTTAGCGTTGGTCCCCACTCCAGCCAATCCAAGGAATAATAATGCCGCGGAGGCCGCGAAGAAACGTCCTGCTTTTAATCGGAACTGTTTGGATGATAGCATCCAGATGAAAAGGGCGATCACATAGACAGCTATCGTCAGGGCAAGGTAATAAGTGATTTGCTGATGGCTGGACTTAATCTGCAATCCGACCGCCAAGCCGAAAAGCGACGAGCCCAAGATAGTGGGAGGGAGCCATTTCTTCCACGACCCGTCCTTTTTAATCGCGGTCTTGTAGGTGAATATCAAAGCCGCCAAAACCCATGGGACTAAAGCCAATGCCTCCATCTTGGTGTTATGTCCGACTTTAATAATCTGGAAATTGTAAGAGCAATAAGTCACAGCTATCGCCCCACCGATGGCCAGAAACTTGTCAACACCCAAAGACAACATCAACAGGAAGGCACCCAACATGGAGACAAAAAGCCAATTAGCAGGCCTCTTTCCCTTGAACAAGGTCCAATATACCTTTGTTGTCAGATCGCCTTTGCTCGAGGCGTTAAACGAAGTGTTGGGCATGCCGCCGAACATCGAGCCCGTCCATCTGGGAGTGTCATCAGGATTCGCGCCACTGAAACTGTTGGTCTCCTTGGCCATACTGCTGTAACCCACGATATCGCCTTGGTTGACTATCTTCCCTGACAGAACCTGAGGAACCGTCGAGTAAGCGAGAACCAGGAAAAAAACAGCGATGCCGAGATAAACGGCGGCTTTCTTTAATATACTGCTATTGAATGTCATTATGATTGTTTGTCTCTTGTCATTTCATCTAAATATCCGACAAGCTGCCTTGTGATGACACGGCGGTCGTAACGTGATATGTCAGATATATTGTCCTTGAGCTCCCCGTTCTTGAATTCTTCCCAGCAGAAGTCAACCCACTTACGGATACTCTCCTCATCATCCCAGTCATAAGCGACCCCGGAGGACGTGTCCCTTATCATTTTCGCCATGATGCTGTCCGTCTGTCCTATTCCCAGAATAGGACGACGGGAAGCCAAGTACTCAAATATCTTACCTGGGACCGCAGAGGCGTACTCGGGCTCCTGGCGTAGGCACAGCAACAGGAAAGACGCGTTCCTCTGCTCTTGCACCGCAACCTCGTGGGGTTGATATCCAGGATAATACAGATTGCCTCCCAATCCGGCATCCTTGATTGTCTGAAGGATATCCGCATCGGTCTTACCGATGAGCCTGATCTTCAAAAGGCTCTTGAACTCCTTGTCTGCCACACACTTGTCAGAGAGGACCTTCCACAGAACCTTTGGATTGCCAGCGGATGCGAACAACCCGGTGAGGGTTATATTGAAAAACTCATCGGTCTCCGAATCCGCCCTGTAATCTGCCGGATCGAATCCGTTGGTCATCAGGCGCACTTCATTGGAAGTGATTTTCTGAAAGTCCTTTTGCTCATAAGGGGAGACCGAGACCACGATCGTGGCGTTGTCCAGGACTGCTTTCTCCAATCTGTGCTGCTTCTCGTCCGCCCATTTTCCCAGTTCTAAATACTTATAGTAGAACATGTTAGTCCAAGCGTCCCTAAAGTCGGCCAGCCAAGGTAAACCCGTGGCCTTTGACAGCCCCAATCCAATCAGGTGCATAGAATGAGGCGGCCCTGTGGTGACTATGGCGTCCACAGGATGCTCTTTAAGATAACGCTTGAGAAAACGGACAGAAGGCCTCACCCAGAACACCCTGGGATCAGGAATGAAGAAGTTTCCCCTGATGAAAAGGGAGAGCTTTTGCTTCCAATTCTTCTTGCCGCCATTGATAGGATTGACCTCTCCGCCCTCAGATCCTTTTTTACCCAAAAGCTTCTTATAAACCCCGTATGGTTCCAGAATAGGCCTCTTTATCACCTCCGCCTCCGGAGGAATCTCCGCCGCAAGAGTACGGTCAATGGCCGTAAATTCCGGATTCTCAGGAGTGTATATGACGGGTTGCCATCCTTCTTTCGGAAGGTATTTGGCAAACTTGACCCATCTCTGCACTCCGGAGCCGCCGGATGGAGGCCAATAATATGTGATAATCAAGACCCGTTTCATCGAAACACCGTTGATTCCTCAAACTCTCAAATTTAAGAAAAAAAGCGGGAATTCGATGATTATCGGGCATATTCCTCTGTGGCGTACTTGAAGAAGGCTTCGATATCAGCCTTGGTTTCGAGCCGGACTATGTAAGCCATATCCCCGAGATCATCCGCAAGGGCATGAGGGACAGGCTCGCACATGCAAAGCGACGACCCGTAACGGTTAAGCAGATCCTGGTGGCTGTGCTTGTGGAGGCGAGAGTCTCTCCTGCCGACATACCCCACATAAGCGTTCTCCCCAAGAGGTTTGCGAGCCTCGTCAAAGGCCACCATATCCGCCCATATCTGGAAGACGTCTGTCTGATGCGCATAGTTCATCATATCCGGCGTGTACCCTCCCGGGGGGCGCATATTCACTTCCAGTCCGACATAATCCCCTTTCTTTCCCAGACCCTCACGGCCCCTGTCAAGTTGGAAGAATTCCAGATGGACGAACCTGCTCTTTATGCCAAAGGCTTTAACCGTCCGGCGGCCAATGGCAGCGAGTTTAGCCGGCACGGTCTTATTTGTCCAATAACAGCAATCGAGGTTATTATGCACAATCTCCATAACGGGAGTGGGGAACACGGTGTTGTTCTCGAAAACCGGCTCGCCCTTGGAGTTGTAAATAGCGTCATAGCTGACCAGGAGACCTGTGATGAATTCCTCGAAAACATACAGCCCGAAGCTGTCGCGGCGCTCTTCAAACCATACCTCCAGTTCCTTGTCATTGTGTATTTTAGATGTTCCACCGGAGCCCATCCCATTGTCTGGCTTGGCGATTATCGGGTAACCGGTCTTCCTTGCAAATGCCTTGACCTTGGCCAAACCCTCGACTCCCTTGATCTGCCTTGCTGTGGGGATACCTCCAAGAGCGTAGTACTTTTTCATCTCACTCTTGTTCTTTATAGCGGCGATATGGTCTGTCTGGATACCGGTGCTGACATTGAAGTCCGTACGCAGGCGGGCATCCTGCTCCAGCCAATACTCATTGTTTGACTCAATCCAATCTATCTTGCCCCACTTGTGGGCAAACCAAGCGACAGCCCGGTACATCTGCTCATAATCCTCCAGATTGTCCACTTTGTAGTAGTCATCCAGATTCTGCCGGAGCTCAAACGGGAGGTTCTCATAATTAGTATCCGCTATGCCCAGCACATTGACGCCATTAGCCTTGGCCCCGGCACAGAAGTGCCAGTAGGTCTGCGGAAAATGCGGGGAAATGAAAATCAAGTTCATAAAGCTATATGTTTTATTCTCTTCGCAGACGCGGCGCATTGACCCGCGACTGATCTCGTAAGCCTCGCCGTAAAGGGTCGGCTTCCCATCTTTTATTTTCACGTACCCACCGTCCCGGAACGTGTAGAAACGATGGTTCCAGCTGTCCGGAAATGCGATATCCTCAAAAAGCCTGAGATTATCCACCGAAGCGTACCGTACTTGCTCCAGATGCGGAACAAGTTGGATGTCTGTTAGTTCCAACCCTTTAAGCCATCTCTTGTACCCAGGGTCAATGGCCTCTCCCGGAAGTTCCGGATGGGAATATACCATCCCGGCGCAGTTCATGCTTCCAGCGCTGCAACCCATCAGCACTCCCTTAAAATCATTGAGGAGGGTTTTCAAGCCGATCTCGTGGAGGAATCTGTTCTGGGTTGGCACATGACCTCCGCAAAGTATTACCCAATTGGCATTCTCGACCAGCCTTGGGGCTTCCCGCTCATTCCTCCGGTCCAGCATCGTGATACTCTCCGTCTCAATTCCCGAGCAATGAATGCAATCACTCATACCCTTCAAAACAGAGTCGGTGAAGCCTTGGTCATCAGGAGCCGCACTCACTAGCAGAACTCTGGGCGGATGTCCTCCCGCGGCTTCCGAAAGAGACTCTTTGACATCGGCTAGAAAGCCGTTGTCCTCGGTAAAATGGGGTTCCCCGTAACGGGTAGGGCTACCGGTGAGATAGATTGTCATACTCCCAACTCGTCTTTCATCGATCGGAGCAGGTCGAAGGCTTGAAGGGGAGTCATATTGTTGAGGTCGGCGCTGGATAGCTGATCCCTTAACGAGGATAGGGTTGGGTCGTCAAGCTGGAAGAAAGACAACTGGAGCGACCCGTCGCTCTCCAAGGTCCCGGCCTTTGTCTGTACCGGCTTCTTCAACTGTCCTTTCTTTGAACTCACAAGATGCTCTGAATCATTTGCTTCCAGAGCTTTCAACGTCTTCTCAGCACTCTGCACGACTTCCTTCGGCATTCCCGCCATGCGCGCTACATGAATACCGAAACTATGGGCTGTCCCTCCTTCCTTGAGCTTACGCAGGAATATGACCTGAGTGCCCACTTCCTTGACAGCGATGTGGAAATTCTTGACTCTCGGGTATATCTCCTCAAGGTCATTGAGCTCGTGGTAGTGGGTGGCGAAAAGGGTCTTAGCCCCGTGGCCATACTCATGGATGTATTCCACGATCGCCCTTGCTATCGACATGCCGTCGTAGGTGGATGTTCCACGGCCTATCTCGTCCAGAAGGACAAGAGACCTGGAAGAAAGGTTGTGCAGGATCATCGAGGTCTCCAGCATCTCCACCATGAAGGTGGATTCTCCCCTGGAGATGTTGTCCGAGGCTCCGACACGAGTGAATATCTTGTCGAAATACCCGATCTTGGCGCTCTCTGCGGGGACAAATGAACCAATCTGGGCCAATAGGACAATCAAAGCCGTCTGGCGGAGCAAGGCGGATTTACCCGCCATGTTAGGTCCGGTGAGGATGATTATCTGCTGGCTTTTGTCATCCAGATGGACATCATTGGGGACATATTCCTCGCCGGGAGGCATCAGAGTCTCGATCACGGGATGGCGCCCGCCCTTGATGTCAAGGCTTAAATCCTTGGTCATCTCGGGACGATGGTACTTGTTCTCAACCGCCAAAGTAGCGAAACCACGCAAAACGTCAATCCTGGCGACAATCCGGCAATTTGTCTGGATAGCGGCTATATTCCTCTGAATCAACGCTACAAGGTCTGAATAAATCCTCGTCTCAAGAGCATATATCTTGTCTTCGGCACTCAGGATTTTCTCCTCATATTCCTTCAGCTCCCCGGTGATGTAACGCTCGGCACCGACAAGGGTCTGCTTGCGAATCCACTCCGGAGGCACGAGATCCTTGAACGTGTTACGGACTTCTATATAGTAGCCGAAGACATTGTTGTAACCTATTTTGAGAGAGGATATTCCCGTCCTCTCAGCCTCGCTTTGCTGAAGCCTCAGAAGATAATCCTTCCCTCCCGAGGAGATGTCACGGAGTTCATCGAGTTCCTTATCAACACCCTTGCCGATCACAGGCCCTTTTCCCACGGCGGCCGCAGGCTCTGGATCCATCACCCTCACAATCTCATCCCTCAACGCAGAACAATCCCTCATGCCGGCGGCCAAGGTCTGCAAAGCCTTCACTCCGCTATCAGCGCATATTCCAGAGATTGGAACCATTCTTTCCAGGCCACGGCTGAGTTGAATGACCTCCCTGGGAACTATCCTTCCCATGGCCGCCCGGGAGATGATCCTCTCAAGATCCCCGATTCCTCCGATTAAATCACGGACACTGTCCCTCTGCTCGTCATCACCATGGAAAAACTCCACGACATCCTGGCGATCAGATAGTTCCTTAATATCCATAACCGGCATGGCAATCCAGTTCCTCAGGAGCCTGGAGCCCATGGGGGATGAGCATTTATCTATCACGGAAACGAGGCTCACTCCCTCGCCACCAGCCGCTGAGCCTAATAACTCCAAGTTGCGCATGGTGAACTTATCCATCCAGACGAACTTGTCCTCATCAATCCTGGAAATAGAGCAAATATTGCCCAGACCTGTGTGCTGTGTCTGCTCAAGATAAACCATGAGGGCGCCGGCAGAACATATTCCAAGAGGATATTTGTCTACTCCGAAACCTTTGAGGGACTCCACTTTGAACTGCTTTTTCAAGCGCTCCACAGCAGCCTCATACACGAAAGCCCATTCCTCAACGGTGGAGATGTAAAGGTTTTCGCCATACCTCTGGCGAACGCCTTTGTCATATCCCCTCTGCACTACAATCTCTTTGGGATTAAGGGAAGATAGAAGGGTTCCGATATAGTCCAATGAACCTTGCGCCACCTGGAAAGACCCCGTGGACACATCCAGGAAAGCGGCACCACACTCGTCCTTGTCAAATGACAAACCAGCCAGGAAATTATTCTCCTTCTGCTCCAGAAGCTGGTCATTGAAAGCTATACCAGGAGTGACAAGCTCGGTCACACCGCGCTTGACGAGTTTCTTGGCGAATTTCGGATCCTCAAGCTGGTCACAGACAGCGACTTTGTAGCCTGCCCGCACAAGTTTTGGAAGATAATTGTCCAAGGCGTGATGGGGAAATCCGGCCATTTCGACATAACCTTTGTCCCCATTCGACTTCCTGGTCTGGATTATTCCGAGAACCTTACTCACAAGCACGGCATCATCCGAATATGACTCATAGAAATCCCCAACCCTGTAAAGCAGCACCGCCTCCGGGTACTGAGCTTTTACAGAGAAGAATTGTTTTATCAACGGGGTATCCTCGGGAGCCTTCCCTTTCGCCATGTCTCGAGTATTTACTACCACAAATGTACGGATTTTTATTAGAATTGTTTATTTTTACAACTTAGAGTATTGTTGATCAAATCCTTTTATCATGAGCTATAAACTGAAATCCATTATCTGCGCCGCCCTGATGGCGGTCTGTTTGCCGATGGTGGCCTCCGCGGCGAAAAAAGCATGGACTCTCTCCTCTCCGAACGGAAGGGTGAAAGCCGAGATCAAAGCGGACGGCAAGGTGTCATATTCCGTGACTTTTGACGGGAAGAGCGTGTTGGCTCCCTCAGAAATCGCGATGAAACTCAGCAACGGCACTGTGTACGGTGAAGGCAAGGTCAAAGGTGTTAAATCCGGCGATGTTGCTGAGACCATCCAGGCCGTGGCCTACAAGAAAGCTCTTGTTGACAATGTCTACAAATGGCTCACATTGGATTTCAAGGACTACTCCATTGAATTCAGGGCTTATGACAACGCTGTGACCTACAGGTTCGTCTCGACAGCGAAGAAAGGAAAATTCGAGGTTAAATCCGAGAAGGCGGAGTTCAACTTCCCTCAGGATTGGATGAGCTGGGTGCCCTATGTCAACACCAGCCGCATCGAGAGTTTTGAGACCCAGTACGGCAACTCTTTCGAGAACTACTACGAGCACATCAACCTCTCCGCATGGAATCCCAAACGCCTGGTTTTCCTGCCTGTCGTCGTGGACGCTTTCGACGGGGTCAAAGTGATGATCACAGAGTCCGATCTTCGTGACTATCCCGGACTGTTCCTCAACGGCCAGGGTGGCAAGACCATAAAGGGTGTCAACGCTCCTGTCCCTGACAAAGTCGAGATCGGTGGCCACAATATGCTTCAGGGCGTCGTGAAGAGTCGTCACGACTACATAGCGAAGGCCGAAGCCGGCCGTAGCTTCCCTTGGAGGATCGTGGGTGTGTTCGAGGACGAGAAGAACCTCGTTAATTCCGACCTCACCTGGCTGCTCGGTACCCCTGCTGACAAGAACACAGACTGGAGCTGGATCAAGCCCGGAAAGGTCGCATGGGACTGGTGGAATGACTGGAACCTCTACGGCGTGGACTTCGAGACCGGTGTCAACAACGATACCTATAAGTACTATATCGATTTCGCCTCCAAGCACGGCATCGAGTATGTGATTCTCGACGAGGGCTGGGCTGTGAACAAGAAGACCGACCTGTTCCAGATTGTGCCCGAGATAGACCTCAAAGAACTCCTCGCATACGCTAAATCCAAGAATGTGGGCCTGATCCTTTGGGCTGGCTACAAGGCTGTCGACAAGGATATCGAGGGTGTGTTCAAACACTACTCAAAGATGGGAGTGAAGGGATTCAAGGTGGATTTCATGGACCGCGATGACCAGCTAGCCATGCAATTCTACGAGAATGTCGCCAAGACTGCGGCTAAGTACCACCTGCTCATCGACTTCCATGGAGCCTTCAAGCCTTCTGGACTCGAGAGGAAATATCCCAACATCATCAACTACGAGGGTGTCGCCGGATTGGAGCAGATGAAATGGGGCGCAAAGCAATATGACCAGGTCACTTATGACGTGATAATCCCGTTCGTGAGGATGGCAGCCGGAAGGATGGACTACACCCAAGGCGCCATGATCAACTGCACAAAGGGGTACGCTTATCCCAACAACTCAATGCCGATGAGCCAGGGCACCCGCTGCCGCCAGCTGGCTGAATATGCCATCTTTGAGGCTCCTCTGACCATGCTTTGCGACTCCCCGTCCAACTATATGGCCGAGCCCGAGTGCACTGACTTCATCTCCGCCTTCCCCACTACATGGGATGAGACTGTTCCAGTGTGCGGTAAGATCGGTGAATATGTCGCCATCGCCCGTCGCAAGGGTAATGACTGGTATGTCGGCGCGCTTACCGGCTGGGATGCCCGTGACCTCGTCCTCGATCTGGGCTTTATCGGAAGAGGCAAGATGACTATCTTCCAGGATGGAATCAACGCCCACAGGGCAGCCAGGGACTACAAGAAGGTGGTCAAGGATCTCCCTGTTGACGGAAAGGTCCAGATCCACATGGCTCCTGGCGGTGGCTGGGTGGCCAAGATTTCCAAGTAGATTCAGAGAACCATTTGGTTATGAGAAAGTTATTTTTGACCGTCGTCTCAGTGGTGGCGCTGGTTTTTTCCAGCGCCAGCGCTGTGGCGAAAAGCGAGGATCTCAGCCTCATGACCTTCAATATCCACGGGCAAGAGAAGGACGAAGCTGGTGATTTCAGCTGGGCGGCACGAAAAAAAGGCTGCCTCAAGGCTATCAAGAAATTCGACCCTGATGTGTTGTTCTTGCAGGAGGCCTACGCCTACCATAAGGCGGATCTGATGAATGAGCTCAAGAAACACATTCTGGTGGACCGCAGCTCCAAACCGGGCCAAGTCGATCAAGATATTCCTTTCAACGAGAATCCGATCATGTTCAGGGCGGACAAATTCGAGCTCCTGGACTATGGTTCCTTCTGGCTCAATGAGAAACAGGAGGCTGGCGTTCCCGGATGGGACGCTTCCACGGTGAGGAACACCACCTGGGTTAAGCTCCGCTATAAGAAATCCGGACTTATCTTCTTCTGTTTTAACACCAGGTTCTCTAAAGGAGAGGCCGCAGGCAAAGGGAGCGCGGCGCTTATGGTCGACAAAATCAAGGAGATTGCCGGAGACGACGCTGTTGTCTTCGTGGGCGGAGACTTCCAGATGTCCTCATCAGACAGGATCATGGCACCCCTCGTATCTTATGCCAAAGACGCCAACTACGCATTGAAAAAGCCTGATTCTAAGGTTACATTCAATGGTTACGGAAAGCCTGGAGCCACACCGCAATGGCCTGACCACATACTTTTCCGTAATGCTAAGATTGAGGAATACGAGGTTGTTGACGACAAGTTCGGCCCTAAATACATCTCAGACCACTATCCTGTCCAAGCAGAGTTCGAGATTCCTATCCCGAAAGGGAAGTAATTAAAAGTCAATTATTTTCCAGTGTACTGGCCGATAAAGAAGATCGCGCCGGTACTTACTTCTGTGATCGCGTAGAGGAACGGGCGGTCAGCATGGAAATGGACCACTTTGGGAATGGAAGATGCGGCCTTCTCCATCACCACATCTGTCACAGCCGCAGCCTCGGTCCCCTGCTCATCCACCTTGATCTTAGCCTTCTGGAGAACATCGGACACGTACACACCTTCGTTCGTCATGTCCGAGAAATCAGCCTCTCCACCAACGAAGGCTTTCTTGATGCCCATATCCATAAGGGCTTTCTTGATGCTGGAAGCGCCGAACTCCGACTCGAATGACGGAATGCATACCTCAACCTCCTGCTCCGACATAGTATTCAGCTGGTTCCAGGAATCAATGGTCAGATTATACTTCAAATCCTCCAACGATATTTTCTCCTCCGGCAATATAACGATCATCCTATACGCCTTGTTGCCATAAGGTAGGCAGACCGCCGATCCCAGTTTCTGGACCTCGGAATAACCGAATTTCGCTTGCTGGAGCATCATATTCAGAGACACCGTATTCCCGTCAATTGCGGTGAAGCCCTCTTTATGGGTGAGGTCTTTGTTGAAAGGACTTGACCATATTCCCTTGAAATATGTCGCATTGAGGAAATGGGCGTATTGGTCGGGAGTGATGGGGTCTTTCAGGAAATTCTTGATCATCCCGTGAGTCTTTTCCTCGCACCACTGATTGATAATAGATTTCACATCCTCCTTCCCGAAGTCCTTATAACAGACATTCGCCTTGAAATTGGACTCCACCTTCTTGGTGAAGGAATCCTTCAAAGGAAGCGAGCCTTTGTTGATCACAGCCATATTGGCGATCTCTATCGTCGTTGTGGGATCTACAGCGGCCCCATCCTCAAGCATGGTCTTGCAGAAAGCGTTCAAATCGTCTATCGACTTGCCTCCGTATCCCAGAGCTTTGTTGATCTCCGCCTGAGTGTCCCCTTTGGCTCCATTATTCACCATCCCGAGCGCGAATGTCACGCTTATAGGAGACACCAGCATACTCTTTTCTCCCTCATTCTCAGCGACTCTCTTGAAGAATTCCAATGCGAAGGTGTTATTCGACTTCACAAAATCCAACTGAGCTCGAGTGAGGGGAATATCTTTCCTTTCTATAAGCTCGCCCGGACCAGTCGGGTCATCTCCGGAACCTTCCTTGTCACAGGCGACAAGGACCAGAGAAACAGCCAGCAATGATAAAAGCAATCTGTTCATGATCATTAAACTATATTGGCATTGTCTTTTCCCTCAACCATTCGGCCACATCTGAAGAGAGCCTGGGGGAGAGGGTTCGGAAAACTCTTTCATTATATTCATTGAGCCACTTAACTTCCGAATCATCAAGTAGTTCCTTAATAATCACCGAGGTGTCAAAATGGCACAGGGTCAAAGGCTCGAAACGCAGCCACCTGCCGAAATCGTTCTCACCGGCATCCACGCAGAGAGCGAGATTCTCATGCCGGATCCCATGGCGGCCCTCGCGGTATATTCCCGGCTCTATCGAAGTGACCATCCCGGGCAGCAAAGCCTGCTTGTTGAAATTCTGGCGGATATCCTGAGGCCCTTCGTGGACATTCAAGTAAAACCCAACGCCATGACCCGTCCCATGGCCGAAATTACGCTTGGAGTTCCATAGCGGAGCCCTTGCCAGCACATCCAGCTGGCAACCTGCGGTACCTTTCGGGAACACTACTTTAGTCAAAGCGATATGTCCCTTAAGCACAAGAGTGTAATCCTCTTTCTCAAGCTGGGAGCAAGGACCTAGGGGAACAGTACGGGTGATGTCCGTCGTTCCGAACAAATACTGTCCTCCTGAATCGCACAAGTACAACCCGTTGGAGTACAACTCCGCTGAGCCGGACTCCGGGGTAACATAATGAGGAAGCGCCGCGTTGGGGCCATAGGCGGATATGGTCTCGAAACTCTCTCCGCGAAAACCTTCTATCTCAGAACGGAGCTCATGGAGCTTGGCGGAGCACTCATATTCATTGAGAGGCTCCCCGGCGGAGACCATTGTCTCAAGCCAGTAGAGGAATCTCTCCATGGCAAGCCCGTCCTCCAGGTGCGCCTCTCTCATTCCGGAGATCTCGATCTCATTCTTGACCGATTTCCGCAGGGCAACAGGCGATTTCCCGGCCACGACATTGTCCTGAAGGGTATTCTCCTTGAGTATTCCGTAAAGGTTATAGTTGAGCGTGGAGGAATCCACGAACAGCCGCTTGATGTAATCGTCATCGACCATACCGGCGAGAGCCATCCCTATGTCGGAATAGTCTTGGATGTTGACTCCGTCGGCAGTCAGCTCATAGAAACTGTCCTCTGACTCATGGTCGCCCTCTGGGAGCGTTCCCTTTCTGACGAACCATTGGACAGTGTCCAGAGTGACCAGGAGATAGGACATGACCACGGGATTATATGCCACATCGCTTCCACGCACGTTCAGCATCCAAGCTATCTCATCGAGAGCTGAAACCAAGATGGCATCGAACCCCTTGTCCGCCAGCCATTTCCGCAGCCATGTTATCTTTTGCCCGCGAGACCAGCCGACAGTTTCTGTACCAAGAGTGATAATCGGGGTGCAAGGGATCTCAGGACGGTCGGTCCAAAGAGGAGAAAGCATGTCAGGAACATTGGCTACAGCCGTCCTGTCCTTGCCGATGGCTTCCCGGATCTCCTCAACATAAGAGGCGCTCACACCTAGCCCGTCAACGGCTATGACAACCTCGTCATAGCCTTCGAATTGCCTTGAAAGCCATTCGGGAATAAGCACTTGGTCCTGGACCCTTGTCTTGTGAAGCTCTATCCCAGTTCCCTCAAGTTGCCTCTCAGCCTGTATGAAATACCTGGTGTCAGTCCATAGTCCGGCGTGATCCTCGGTGATGACGATCTCGCCCTCTCCGGTGTAGCCGGAGACCCAGGCTACCTGATGCCACCTCGGAGCGGAATACTCACTCGCATGGGGGTCGTTCCCGGTCAAAATGACCGCATCCCAACCCCTTGAACGCATCATGTCCCTTATGGCCTCAACACGGTTTCTCATTTCAGCATTTTACGCTTGAATAACCTGACAGTAGACAGAAGTAATTGATCGATAGGAATATAGGAAGATATGGACTTAAGCCCGGAGAGAAGCATATTCCCTGGGGAATAAGTCGCCTTCATGTCAGCGAAAGAGTGCTTGACAGCACCTTCCTGGGAGGAGATACGTCTCTTGACCTGCTTCTCGGCTTCCATCAGCTGGTCCATTGTCTTGATGTCTCTGTATTTCATGGCTCGGATCAGTTTTTCTCCTCGAAGAAGAGATCAATGAACAAAGGAACGAATGTATTACGGAACATCTTCTTTTTCAGCAGGATAAGAACTCCGAGAACAAGCAGGAAGAACCCAGCCACGATGCCGGCCCCACCAGCGTAACTGCCAACAAGCTCACCAATCCACATGACGCCACCGATCGCGATCGAGATCATGATGATGGACACGACGAATAGGACCAGCAGCATGTACAACAACTTGCTGAGGGTCAGTGACAAACCCTTGGCGGTTTTTAGTTTGAGCTCGTCGATACGAAGGTCAAGGTATTCACTGGCCTTCTCCCCGAGATCCTCGACAGGTCTTGTGAAATCGCTCATGACTTAAGCGTCTTCTTCGTTCCACTGATCCTCTGTCTCTTCCGGATCCTTGGACAGCGCTTTCTCGAGTTTATCCAACTGGGCCAAAATCTTCAGACGAGCCTCGTCCTTAAGGTCGGCGGCCTGATCTGTCAATGTGGCTTTCAAGTCCTTGAAATCCCGGCGCGCGAGCCTGGCGCGGGCCCTGAGCCTGGAAGTGGCGCTCTCGGCACCCTTCTTCACATCATCAAATGTCTCCTGGGCCTTCTCCCAGCCCTCATCGGTGGCGTCGACAAACTCATCCCACCCTTCAGCCGCGGCGGCTTTTACTTTACGGCGGGTCTCTTCACCCTTCTCGGGAGCGAACAACAATCCGAGGGTCAGCCCGGCGGCGGCCCCTGCTATCAAAGCGAATAATGAATCTCCTTTCATAACTCTGGATGTTTAATGTTTTGGTATTTACAAATATAGAAAATACCAAATAACAAGCCAAAATGGGTGTTAATAACTTTTTGTCATGCCGAGCTTTGAACGATATGTCATTTTGGGTATATTTGTATGAAAGATTTTTCCGGAATGGCATTCGTACACCTCCACGTCCACACCCAGTATTCCATCCTCGACGGATTCTCGTCGATAGCCACTTTGTTCGACAGGGCAGAAGCCATGGGCATGCCCGCGCTGGCCATCACCGACCACGGAAACATGTACGGTGTCAAGGAGTTCTTCAAGTTCGCCGACAAGCACAAGGACAAAGAGACTAAAGAGTACAAGGTCAAGCCTATCATCGGCTGCGAGGTGTATGTCACGAGGCATTATGACCCCAAGCTGAAGGACAACGAGCACAGGGCATATTACCACCTAATCCTTCTCGCCAAGAACTACCAGGGCTACCAGAACCTCTCCAACATAGTCTCGTTGGGACACATTGAGGGATTGTACTACGGAAAGCCGAGGGTAAGCCACGAGATCATTGAGAAATACCATGAGGGGCTGATCTGCTGCTCCGCCTGTCTGGCGGGAGAGATTCCGAAAGACATCGTGTCCGGCGACATGGATGCCGCCCGGAAAGCCGTGGAATGGCATAAGAAGGTTTTCGGCGAGGACTACTACCTTGAGGTCATGCTCCACAAGACCGAGGTCCCCGGACTCTCACTGGAAGTATTTGAGCAACAACAGATAAGCAATGCCGGAATATTCAAGCTGGCGGAAGAGACGGGGGTCAAGGTCGTGGCCACGAATGACGTCCATTTCGTGGACAAGGAGGATGGTCCGGCCCATGACCACCTGATCTGCCTCAACACTGGCAAGAAGATATTCGAGGAGCCCCGACTCCACTATACCCAGCAGGAATACCTCAAGAGTGAGGAAGAGATGGCGGCCCTGTTCCCAGACCACCCCGAGGTCCTGGCAACTACTCTCGAGATAGCGGATAAGGTCGAGGTGTACAGCATCGACCGTGACCACGTGCTTCCGAAATATGAGATCGACCCTGAATTCCTTTCCAACATTGACGCTCACCTGGAAAAGTACAAGGATGTGATCGATGCCGGAAGGAATGACAAGAAAGGCAACTACCGGGGCGATGAGTTCTGCCGCTCAGTGGCATATCTTTGCCATTTGACTTATGAGGGAGCCAGGAAACGATATGGCGAGACCCTCACTGAGGAGCAGACGGAAAGGCTTGATTTCGAGCTCAAGACCATCTGCCGCATGGGATTCCCGGACTATTTCCTGATTGTCCAGGACTATATCGCCGCATGCCGTAAGGGAGGCAGCCTGGTAGGGCCTGGAAGAGGTTCCGCTGCCGGATCAGCCGTGGCTTATTGCTTGGGTATCACCAATTTGGATCCCATCAAGTACCAGCTCCTGTTCGAGCGATTCCTCAACCCCGACCGAATCTCGATGCCTGATATTGACGTCGATTTCGAGGACTTGGGGCTCGCTCACAAATATGTTGATGACACCTACGGGAAGGATCATGTCTCCAGGGTCATCACTTTCGGAACCATGCTCGCGAAGGGCGCCATCAAGGATGTGGCCAGAGTCCGGGATTTGCCTCTGGACGAGTCCAACCGGCTCTCCGGACTGGTACCCGACCGCCTCAGCGAGAAAGTCGAGAAGGAATATCCCTTCAACCCTAAACTGGACGAGCTTAAGCCTGGCTTCAAGTCCTATGAGAAAGACGGGAAGTGGTTCCAAAAGGGAATGGAGGACACCGACGTCAAGATCACCCTGAAGAATTGTTACCGCCTTGTCCCCGAGCTTAAGAATGAGCTTGAGAACGGGTCGGACCAGGTCAAGGACGTGCTACGATTCGCCCAGAGGCTCGAAGGTTGCATCCGCCAAGTCGGAATGCATGCCTGCGCCACTATTATCGGACGCGGAAGGCTGACTGACTACATCCCCATCTGCCTCTCGCAGGACAAGGAGACGGGCGAGTTGGTCTGGACCAGCCAATATGACGGCCACTACATCGAGGATGTGGGAATGCTCAAGATGGACTTCCTTGGGCTCAACACCTTGACCATCATCCACAAGTGCCTGGACAACATCAAGCTCCGCTTCGGGGAAGATATTGACATAGAGGCCATTGACATTAACGACAAGCCCACTTACGAGCTCTATAGCCGCGGCGACACGGACAGCGTGTTCCAGTTCGAGTCTCCCGGCATGAAGAACTGGCTCCAAAGGCTTCATCCGGAGCGCTTTGAGGACCTTATCGCTATGAATGCCCTCTACCGCCCGGGCCCCATGGATTATATCCCCAACTTCGTTAACAGGAAGCTGGGACTGGAAGCCATTGAATATGACCTCCCTGACATGGAGGAATACCTGAGCGACACCTACGGGGTCACGGTTTATCAGGAGCAGGTCATGCTCCTTTCCCAGAAGCTAGCCGGCTTCACCAAGGGAGAGGCTGATAAGCTGCGTAAGGCGATGGGGAAAAAGCAGATAGCCATTCTGAATGAGCTTAAGGACAAGTTCATGAGCGGAGGAATGGCAAACGGCCATCCGGAGAAGACGCTGGACAAGATCTGGAAAGACTGGGAGAAGTTCGCCCAGTACGCCTTCAACAAGTCCCACGCCACCTGCTATGCCTGGGTCTCTTACCAGACCGGTTGGCTCAAGTGCCATTATCCGGCGGAGTTCTTCGCGGCCAACCTCTCGTGCAACTTGGGCAACACGGCCGAGATACGCAAGATTCTCTCAGACTGCAAAGGACACAGAATCAAGGTGAAAAGCCCTGATGTCAACGAGTCATATTCCCACTTCACAGTCAACAAGGCCGGAGATATCCGCTTCGGACTAAAGGGAATAAAGGGCTTCGGCACCAACGTGGCTGACGCTATCATTGCCGGAAGGGAGAGCGGCGGTCCCTACAAGGACATATTCGATTTTGTGGAGAGAATGGACGGAGTCCTTAACAGGAAAGCCTTTGAGTGCCTTGTGTATTCCGGAGCGTTCGACTCTTTCAAGATTAAGCGCAGGCAATTTTTCATGCCTTGCAAAAACGGCAATTTCTTCATCGACGAGCTTGCCCGTTACGCCACCCTTTACAGCCAGGATTCAGCGGATAGCGGAGCCTCTCTGTTCGGGGATATGGAAGAAATGAAGCCTGTTAGGCCGGAAATACCTGAGAATGTTGAGGTTGACGACGAGATGGAGATCCTCCAGAAAGAAAAGGAATTCGTAGGGATGTACATCTCCTCGCATCCGTTGGAGAAATATTCCTTCGAGATGGAGACCTTCACCAACCAGGAACTCGCCACCCTGGACAATCTCGTGGCTGACTGCGAGAAATCAAAGAAAAAGATGAAGGTGGCCGTGGCGGGCCTGGTGACGGAGACCACAACTCTCACGGCCAAGAATGGGAAACCTTATTCCAGAACCAAGCTTGAGGACTATAGCGGCTCCTATGAGCTCTCCTTGTTCGGCAAGGATCACGAGACCTTCATGCGGTATCTCCAGCCCCACGCAAGCCTCTACATTGAGGGTGAGATCGACGAGAAGTTCCCCCTCCGCCAAGAAGAGAGAGCCCAAGGCAAGATGGCTCCTTTCGGTTTCAGAGTCAAAGGGATATCCCTGCTGGGCAATGTCAACGAGGGAAAGCTGGCCGCTTTCTCGATCAGTGTCACCACCCCTATGCTTACAGAGAAATTCCGGCACGACCTGGTCAAGCTCGTGAGCGCCAACAAGGGCAAGACCCCGCTGAAGATGTACCTGTACGACCCCGTCACAAAGTACAACATCGAGTTCCACTCCACCAAGTTCCAGGTAGCCGTGACCTCGGAATTCGTCTCGGCTCTCAAACTATTAGGCGTCCAATGCGCCCCGGTGCTCAAATAAGAAAATGAAACACACACGAATGCTTTTGGCCGCCGCGGCGGCCATTCTGTCGATGATTAATGTCCTGGCGGCTGGACCACGGGAACAGAAGCCCTTTATAGTCACTGCCGAGGAGTATTCAAAGGCGCCATTGAGCCCGATCCTCTACGGCAACTTCATCGAGTTGGGTTACGGGATCCAGGTCGAGGCAATGTACAGCGAGATGCTGTTCAACCGCAGTTTCGAGCATTTTCTACCCTACCGTGACATCAACAAGATGTGGTACGACCTGTACTACGACGAGAATGACTTCGACAAGGGCTACGAGAAGGATTGGAGCGTATTCGACTGGTATCACAGTGGTTACGAGCATAACAGCTGGTACGCCGCCCCGGGAGATCCAGGAAAGGGCAGCGTCATATTCGATGATGAGACTTTCTTCCACGGCTTGACCCCTTCAGAGGGTGGCTCAGGTCACGGAAGTCAATGTCTCACAGTGAGAAACGACAAAGAGTCCGAATGGACGGCTCTAGCCCAGGACGGGAAATACCTCGTAGAAGGTAAATCATATTCCTTCAGTGGCATGATGAGATCCGAGGGAGATCCCGTTGACGCCCAGATCCGGTTCTACAAGCAAGGGGAATGGGACAACCCGATCGCCGTGTTTCCAATCGGGAATATCACCAAAGAGTATTCCCGGAAAGAATTCGTGTTCGAGAATACCACCTTCGACGGATACGCCACTTTCAGTCTGTGGATACCACCGAAGAGCGCCATCACCGTGGATGACTTCAGCCTGAAGCCCACGGACAACTATTATGGCTGGAGGCAGGAAGTGGTCGATGTATTCAAGAAAGTCAATCCTGGAGTAGTTCGCTTCCCCGGCGGGTGCTTCGCCTCTTTTTACGATTGGAAGGAAGGCGTAGGCCCTCTGTCTAAGCGGGTTCCGACGGATTCATATTTCTGGGGAGGCCAGAACTATAACGATGTGGGTACGGCTGAGTTCGCAATGCTTTGCAAGGCTGCCGGATCCGAGATGATGATGTGCGTCAATGTATATCATCCTTCCAAACGCCACTATGACGTGGACTTTCCGAACGGGCAGAGCAAACTCGACTATGAGTTCCCGAAGTTCATGAGCCTGACCGAGGGAGCCAAAGCCGCGGCGGACTGGGTGGCTTATTGCAACCTTCCGGCAGGGACGCACCCGATGGCGGACTTGAGAGCCTCACACGGGTTCCCGGAGCCTTTCGGGGTAAAGTTCTGGGAGCTTGACAATGAGGTGTTCAGATGGTTTGAGGCGGAAGACTATGCCTGGGCGGCGGTGGTCTATTCAAGAGAAATGAAAAAGGTGGATCCAACGATCCAGATCGGTCTTTCCTCGTATGGCGGACGTCCGGGAAAGCCCGGTTACCATGCGGAAATAGAAATAATGCTCGAGATCGCCGGGAAGGACATCGATTTCCTGGCCGACCGGGCTGACGCCGGACCTACGACACAAGCCATGATCGGGAAAGTCAGGGAATATAACGCCTCCCACGGGACCGCCATCAAGTACTGCGACACAGAGTGGCTGGCCTACAACACTGAGACGAAGCGTGACGCCTACAACATGTCTACGGGAGGCGAAGCCACCAAGTCTTTCATGTTCAGCAAATGGATATATGCCCTCAACCTTCTCAAGAATTTCATGGGGTTCCAGAGGATGGGCGATGAGATGCTCTTCGTCAACGTCAACAACCTGGCCAACACCCACAGCCAATGCGTGATGGACACTCCGAAAGAAGGGGCTTACTTGACGGCGGCTGGCAAAGCGATGGAGTTCCTTTCCCATTCTCCCGCAGCGAGAGTGCTGAGAATCAAGGACTACGACCCATCAATGACAGAGGATTTCCAGGTCCAGGCGGCTTGGGACAAGGACCGCCAGAGGGTCGTGCTATATGTATGCAACAGGACCGAGGACAAGCGCTCCGCGGTCTTTGACCTCAACGCCCTCGGCAGAACCTTTGCGACATGCTTCCAGACACAACTCCACGCCGACAGTCCTATAGCGATGAACACCTTGGACAATCAAGATGCGATAAAAGTCTCCAAATCCAGCGGCACGGCCCGCCTCAAGAAAGGCCTCTACAAGGTCGAAGTCCCCGCCTGGTCCTTTACCGAGCTGATTCTGGAATAATCAACCCCGCTTTATCCATCCAAAACTTATACTTGCCAAAGTCGAATGGCGGGGCGCCGTAGAGATAATGGTTCTTGTATTTCTGGCCAGCGGTCTCATATTCGATCAGCAGAACTCCTTGACCTTCAGGGATTGGCAGGCCCGCCACGAGGGAGCGGCCGTTGGCTCCGACGCTGAACTTCCCCTTAAAGACAACCTTGCCACTCCCGACATCGGTCACCTTAACCTTGCCTTCCGCAGGCTCTCTTGAGTCATTGACCGCCTTCAATGGAAGAACTCCGTCCTCAGGGTCATTGATCAGCACGCAGACTGTCCTCTGGGCATTCCATAAATAGCTGTACGCAAGCTTCTTGGAGTTGTAGTAGTCCACTATGGCGTCCGAGACGATCGGCCAGCCGTCTCTCACGTTCCACCAGATCATGCCAGTGCGGTCGAACTTCGCTCCCCTGAACTTTTCCACGAAATACTTCATAGCCTCAGCCTGGGTGCTCTGCGAAGCTGCTACAAAGTCGTCCAAAGTCTTGGGACGGAAGCCGAACAACAGGTTTATCTGCTTGGTCATCAAGTCGTTCCTTCCCACGAACTCATCGAAGAATGGTACAGGTCGGACTGATTTGGTCAGCCACTCCTTGTTCCACTCGCCGTCTTTGGTCCAAGGATAGCGGCAGTCCTTGGTGAACATCTTCTCGATGGATTCCTTGTTAGGGGCGCCGTGGTAGCCTATCTCGCTCACGAATATGGCCTTGGCATCCTTGTAGAACGGATCCTTATAGTAGCCGCGGGGACCCCAGAGGTGATCCTGAGGGAGGTCGGAGCGCTGGCAACCGTTCTTGAAAGCCTCCTCGCTGAAATACGGGGAGCTCGGGAGATATGGTCTCGTGGGATCGAACTCATAAAGCACCTCCGGAATCATCTTACGGCTGATCACGTCCTTGTTAGGATCGATATGGAAGGTCGGCAAAGTCCAAAGAAGGGAATTGTCATTCTCATTGTTACCGGACCATAGCGCCAAAGAAGGATGGCTCCTGAACTTCAGGACAACCTGCTTGATCTCCTCACGCAACTTGGACACAAAAGCCTGATCCTGAGGGTATATGATTCCGGCCATCGAGAAATCCTGCCAGACCATGATTCCCTCACGGTCGCAACGGTCGTAGAAAGGAGTGTCCTCATAGACATTACCGCCCCAACAGCGTATCATATTGCAGTTAAGATCCACAACCATGTCTAAGGTACTATCCACCCATTTGGCATCCCTGCTGTGGAAGCCGTCAAGCGGCACCCAGTTGGTTCCACGGACATATATCCTTTCCCCATTGACATAGAAGCAGAACTCTCCCTCGCCGTTCTCGTCAATCATCTCACTCCGGTCCAGCCTCACGGTCCTGAAACCGACTTTGCGGGTATCAGACGCCAGAACCGTACCATCCTCATCGATCAAGGTCAGGGTGCCATCGTACAATGCGGGCTCTCCATAACCCTTCGGCCACCACAGGTCGGCTTTATCCAGCTTGAACTCTGTCCTCCAGGCATACGTGGGAAGTAGCCTCTCGTCCTCATAAGCGACTTTCCCGTTCCTCTCCAGTTTGACGTTAAGTCTCACCTTATCAATCTTCGAGGCCGGGTATTTGATCTGAATGTCAACAAAGGCTGAGACTTCCCCCGTCGCAGGGTTCGTGTCCACAGTGACCCAATGCACATTGTTGATAGTCACCGGGTTCTGGACGATCAGAGAGACATCCCTCCATAGACCGGCGCTCACAAGACGGGGCATGATGTCCCATCCATAGCAATGCCTTGGTTTGCGTATCCACACCGATTCCGTGTAATGCCTGAAACTGTAGGTCCCGACAAGATACTTCTGAGCCTCAAGTACAGCGGAACGAATGATGACCTGAAGGCTGTTTTCCCCCGGCTTGATTACATCCGTGATGTCATATTTATGGGCGATCATGACGTCTTCGGCTGATCCGACCTTCTGCCCGTTAAGCCAGATGTCCGCCAGGCAGTCTATTCCCTCAAAATCCAAGATAACCTTCTGTCCTTTAGATATTTCCGGAGCATTGAAGCTCTTGCTGTACATCCATTGGCAGAATTCGTACGGCCTGAGGTCGTAGATATTATTCCCGATCTCAGGATCCTTGATCATCCCTGCCGCCAACAGATCAAGCTCAACATTGCCGGGAACTGTCGCTGTGAGCTTGGTGGTCTTCAATGCCGCCACTTCAGTAGGGTCTGTGACAGCCACGTCTTCCTGCGGCCAGAACTCGAGATTCCATTTGCCGTTAAGGGATATCTTTTCTTGGGCAAAGATGCTCTGGCTCACGGTCAGGAGCAATGCCATGGTGGAGAGAATAAACGATCTTCTCATGGTTATTGGTTTGTATATTCTTTGTTCAGTTCCTCAAGAATGGTCTTCGCCAAAGCCGGGGAGACCATGGTGGACAGGTCCTCAAGAGAGGCGGCGGCAATGCGGGCCACCGATCCGTAATGCATCAACAGACGGCTCTCGGTCTGCTCTCCGACACCCTTTATTCCTCTCAGGGCGCTCTGGATTTGCCCCTTGCTGCGGAGTGAGCGATGGAAGGTGATTCCGAATCGGTGAGCCTCGTCCCTAATCTGCATCAAGACCTTGAGAGCGTGGGAGTTGCGGTCTAGGAAGAGGGGATATGGATCGTTGATGCGGATCACCAGCTCCATCCTTTTAGCCAAGCCGACAACCATAAGCCTGTCAAGCAGACCAAGCTCAGCGAGGGCCTGCCTGGCGAACTCCAACTGCCCCTCACCTCCGTCTATCACGACAAGCTGCGGCAGGTCATCAGGAGCCTCATTCAGCATCCTTGAATATCTCCGGTTCACGACCTCCTTCATGGAAGCGAAGTCGTTGGCTCCAATTACAGTCTTGATCTTGAACTTGCGGTAGTCTTTCTTTGAAGGTACCCCATCCCGGAAAACCACGCAGGAGGCCACAGGGTTCGTGCCCTGGATGTTGGAGTTGTCGAAGCACTCTATGTGCTTAGGTAACTCTTTCATTCCTAGCGCCTTCTGGAGATCTTCCATGACCATGCGCTTATACTCGTCTGGATCTGTCCTCTCCTTCTGCTTCAAAGCGTTGAAATGGTATTCACGGGCGTTCTTGGCGCTCAACTCAAGTAGAGACATCTTGTCGCCCTTGACAGGAATCTTGAACTCAACACCCTCTATCTCCACATCCGGAAGGAAGGGGACTATCACTTCTTTTGCCAAGACCCCGAACTTGGACTCGATCTCAGCGATGAAAACGCTGAGAACGGAAGCCTGCTCTTCCTCGATATTCATCTTAAACCCTAGATTCAGGGACTGTATGACTGAGCCTCCCCTGACTCTCAAGAAGTTGCCGAAAGCCTCGCTTCCGTCGAAAACCAAGGAGAAAACATCACAAGAAGCATCTGATGCAGAGGATATTATGGATTTGGAATAATGCTTCTTAAGGGCGTCTATCCTGTTCTTGAACACTTGGGCGTCCTCGAAACGAAGCTCTGAGGCAGCCTCTTTCATGGCGGCCTCATATTCCCGGATGATATCGTTTACTCCTCCTTTGAGAAGACGGGTGATCTCCGCTATCCATGATGAATACTCCTCCCGACTCACCGCACCGACGCAACAACCTTTGCACCTTCCGATGTGCATCTCGAGACATGGGCGGAACTTCCCCCTCAACACGCCTTCACCCGTTATCTTTAATTTGCAGGAACGGAGAGGATAGTTCTTCCGGAAAAACTCGAGGAGATAGTTGGCATGGGTCACGGAACTATATGGACCATAATAAGTTCCGCTTTTACGGTCAACTCTTCTTGTCAGGAAAACCCTAGGAAATTCCTCGTTGGTGACAACTATCCAAGGATAGGTTTTTGAATCCTTGAGGAGAATGTTATAATGGGGCTTGTACTGCTTGATCAGGTTATTCTCAAGGAGGAGGGCATCCGCCTCTGAATCCACCACGGAGAATTGGGCGTCCGCTATCTTTGAGACCAGCAGCCTTGTCTTGACGTTCAGTCTCTCAGGCGGCACGAAATATTGAGCCACCCTCTTGTGGAGATCTTTAGCCTTCCCCACATAAATCACCTTCCCCGAGGAATCGTAATAGCGATAAACCCCCGGGGAATGTGGAAACAGGGAGATTTTCTCCCTGACAGTGAGATTATTACCGTCCAAGATTACTTGACGGGCTTGACATGCTTGGCCACCTCAGCCTCAATGTCGTCCCCGCGGAGATCCCTCTTGACGATGGTTCCGTCAGGACCGAAGAGAATGATGTGAGGAATGCCGTCAATTCCGTAAATGTTGGTCGGAATCCTTTGAGCATCGATAATCTGGTTCCAGACTATGCCCTGCTTCTTTGCGGACTCGATAGTGTCTTCTTTCTTATCCCAGACAGCGACACTTAGAACATCGAACTCAGGACCGGCATATTTCTGGTAGACGTTCTTGATGTTCGGCATCTCAGCCTTGCACGGTCCACACCATGACGCCCAGAAGTCGACGAGGATGTACTTGCCCTTACCGATAAAGTCGGAGAATTTCTGATTGCCGACGGTGAAATCCGTGAACATCTGACCCTCGGCGGTCTTCTTCCTGGCGGCGACAGATTTGGTGATCGTCGCAATGGAAGGAACCGAGGCCAGGACGGTGTCAATCGTCGTGAGGACAGAGTCCATCTGATCATTGGTGAGCAAATAACGCAGATTGTCAATCGCCGTCACGGCAGTCAGGTTGTCCTTATTGGCATCGACAGTGGCGAGGCAAAGCTTCCTGACATCATTCTGGAAAGCGTCGTAAAGCTTATCCTCAGTCGCATCATCCTTAGCGGCCTCAATCTGGGGCTGGTAAACCGCCTGAATATCCTGCATGGACTTGTTGAAGGCGTCGTACTTAGCCTGGACTGAGAGCTTGGGATACTTGGAAACAACTTTGAGGGACTTGTCCTCGTTGAAGGAAAGTGTCAAAGGAGTTCCATCTGAGACGAAGCTAGCGGTGATGTTACCGGCCTTCAACTTAGCCAATGCCGTGAGGCACTTAGGAACCTCTGCTTTGAACTGTCCGTTCTGAACGGTGATGCTTCTGCTGTAATTCAAGGGCTTGATGCTGATGTTTATCATCTCGGGAGCATCGGCGCCCAAATTACCAGTTACTACTGTCTGGTCAGAGACTTTCGGACCGCAACCCGCTATCATAAGCGATAAGGCGGCCACCAAAATAATCGATCTTGTCTTCATTTTTCGTTTTATATGATCTATTTCTTGTCACCAAGGTCGAGGATCCTGACATTGCGGATCTTAAGTCCCTCTCCATGGCCACAGAAGGAAACATATCCCTTCTTGTTGAACATTCCGGGATGATTCCTGTGATCCACAGTGTAGGGATTGGTTCCGCTGCCGTCGGGAGCCACATTGTGGCCCTTGCAGGCGGTACGGATATTCCCGTCCACAATAACCTCTCCGTTGACTGTGACCTTAATGCGGTCTCCCTCAACCCTGATCTCCTCGGTGCTCCACTCTCCGAGAGGTTTATGTTTGATCCTCTTGGCCGGTATTACTCCATAAACCGAGCCATGAACTTGGTATTCGCGTAAATTTGCATACATTGGGGCGTCATGATCGAGAATTTGAACCTCGCACATGGCGTCATAAGCGGCATCTACACCCATAGGAGTGCGGACACCGACTCCATTGTTGACTCCCTCACGGAGGAAACAGAACTCGAAGCGATAGACGAAGTTGCGGTATTCCTTCTTGGTGTAGAGGTTGCCCGTGCTGCCATAGTTAGCTGACACATAGATGGTTCCATTGACAGGAATATACCCTTCAAGATCACCCTGCCACTTGTCGAGATTTGTTCCGTCAAAGAGCATCTCAAAGCCCTGCTTCTTCTCCTCAGCGGTGAGCTGGGAAGGTGTGAAAGGCTTAGCTTTCTCAAGTATCTGGTTGATCTCGTCAATAGCGTAACCATCATCAGCGCCACCAGCGGCATTGAAGATGGTCTTGGCCTTGTCGAGATTGGACTTCAATGTGTTGTAATCAATCTCCTCTTTTGTCTTGGAAGCGATGTTACGGATTGCTCCGGCGGCGGTGTAAGCGGCATCCTTGTCGTCAAGATACTTGCCGGCGAGAAGGAAAGACTTCATCGTGGGGATATTAGCCAACGTCTTCAAAGCCAGATCCTTGATCCCTTTGAGCTTGGTGATGCCAAGAACCTCTCCGAGAGAAGCGCGCTTCTTTTCGGGATTGGTCTCGAACTGATCCAGCAAGGAGATGTAACGGGGAAGGACAGATTCCTGCTTGCCAGGGTTGTTCTTAGCGGCATCGAGAAGGACCGGTGCGGCCTTGAAATTATCCATCAGAGCGAGGGAGGAAAGCGCCTGGTCGTTACCGGCCTTCCATGCGTCAGCGAGATCGGAGACAGCCTCATCGGTGCCAGTGGAAGCCAGGACCGGATAGAAATTAGCCACATTCTTGGCCGCCTTCATCAAGCCGCTTACTTTGGAATACTGATCAGCGGGAGTTAGTGTGTGAATAGCGGACTTGAGAGCATCCTGATAACTGCTGACAACGTCCTTGTCCTTGGCGGCGTCAAGAAGACCACCGACCTTCGCTATGTCACCGACCCCAGTGAAGTTAGACAAAGCTGTCGTCGCCAATTTGGAAACACCTTTGTCTGAGGAGTTTATCATCGAGAACACGATCGGGGCCACATTCTTCATCTTCCTCGAGGAAGCAAGATCCATCAGATTCTTGACGGCGGCCAAATCGTTACCGGCAAGTTTCTCGGTCAATGCGGCGGCGACATCGTTCTTGATGTCTCCCTTGAATGACTTAAGGGCGGTCAAAGCCTCGAGACCGTTCTCCCCGCCAAGCTGGCCAATAAGGGCCTTCGCAGCGGCCGATCCACCAATCTTTCCGGCGGCGGCGATGGCGGCCTTTGCCACCTCACCACCATCACCGATGGCGGAGTTCACTATGTTGGCAACAGAGGATATCTTATTGTTGCCAAACCAGTTGAGCACATCGACCTTGGCGTCAGGGGCGAGCTTTTTGAACTTACCAGTGAGAACCGGGACAAGAGCGGAGGCGCCAAGGATCTTCGTTGCGTTGCCGATCACGGAATTCCTGAATATCTTGTCATCGCTCTTGAGAGCGGAAGCGACAGTCTTCAAAGCCTTCGCAGGCTCCGCATTCATCAAAGACCAGGCGGCCAGGCACTTCTCATGAGTGGCGCCGGACTTGAGCAGGGCCTTGGCTTCCTTAACTGGCATCAAAGCCTCGGCCTCGGGAGCCACATAGTCGCCAAGCATCCTCTGGAGGGAGGTCAGCAACTGCTTGTTGTAGGTGTCAGAGCAAGTGGCGGCGGCGTCCTGGAGTCCCTTGAGCACGTCAGCCTTCTTGGCGGCATGGGCGGGATCGTTGACGTATGAGACCAATCCCTGGAGGGCATATTCATAAATGGCGTTCTTGACACCATCGCCGGCGGGCTTCATGAGTTTAGCCACCTCCACGATGGACTGGGGAGCAGCCGCGGCCAGGTCACCCATCTGGGTGGCAAAATCCGAGCTGTTCTGAGCCGGCATGGCGGCCAGTACATCAGCGACTATGGTCTGAACGGTCCTCTGCCTGGCGTCCTGAGCATACATGGACACCGAGAGGGCCAGAAGAATCAATATCGAATATATCTTTTTCATACTTCAATCTGGTTTTAAATTGACCAAGGTCCGCGCATGGGCTGGTTGATCAGCAGGTTGGCGGCATCGTCGTTAATGAACATCTGCTTGTCGGGGTCAAAATGGAGAGTCCTTCCGAGACGGAGGGCGCATGAACCCATGTTGACAATTGTACAGCTATGGTGGCCGTTCTCCTCATTGAGGGCGAACTTCTGGCGGTTCTTGACACAGTCGAGGAAGTCGACCTGACGAGGCTCCGGATCCGGAAGCTCGTTGATGACATCCATGACATTGGGGATGGTGCACTCGAAGCCTTTGTAGACCTTTCCGTTAGGACCCTCAAGATACGGGACCTTGCCGGAACTCTCGAAACCCTCACCCTCAAGGATGATCTTGCAGCCGTCAGCGTAGGTGTAGGTGATGCTTCTCCATATTCCCACGGCGTCGGGATGCTGCTGGGGAGCGTCCACCTCAACCTTGACAGGAAGGTCATTATCCTTGCCCAGGAAGTACTGGACCGGGTCGATATAGTGCTGACCCATATCTCCAAGACCACCGGACTCATAGTCCCAATAGCCACGGAAACTCTGGTGCACGCGATGAGGATGGTACGGCTTGACCGGAGCAGGTCCGAGCCACATGTCATAGTCCAGCTCTTTCGGAACCGGCTGAGGTACAAGATTTTCCTTTCCTGTCCAATAGAACTTCCAGGCAAATCCGGTCGCTCCGGAAATCCTCACGGTGAGAGGCCAGCCGAGAAGTCCGCTATCGACGAGTTTCTTCAGAGGCTCAACCGTAGTGCCGAGGCCATAGAATGTGTCCTTGAAACGGAACCAGGTGTCCAGGCGGAAGATGCTGCCATATTTGTTGACGGCCTCGACCACCTTCTGGCCCTCACCAATGGTCCTTGTCATCGGCTTCTCGCAGAAGATGTCTTTTCCTGTCTTGGCAGCCTCAACGGCCATAAGGCCGTGCCAATGGGAAGGAGTAGCGATATGGACGATGTCCACATTGGGGTCATGGACCAGATCCCTCCAATCATGATAGGACTGGAGCTTGGTACCGAACCTTTCCTCTCCTTTCTGGAGAGCGTTGTCAAGGTGCTTCTGGTCAACATCGCAGACAGCCACGAGACGGCAGCGCTCATCGCTGGCGAAGTGGAGGTTGCTCATACCGATACCACCGACACCGATGATACCGCGGGTCATCTGGTCGCTCGGCGCCACGAATTTGCTGGAGGAGTCACCCATCTTGCCGAACACCTCGCGGGGAAGTATCGTCAAGGCGCCGATTCCGAGACCAGCTTTCTTGATAAAATCTCTTCTGGATTGTGCCATAATTAATTATGTTATTGAGTTTTAGTTTTTACAACAATATCAGCGCTAAATTAATAAAAACCGTCGAATATGTCAACCGCTAATCAGAGTTTCACATCCACGAATATCGGCAAGTGGTCAGACGCCACCTCCACATCTCCACTCTGGAGTTTAACAGGGACATCAGAGCCGACCAGTGTATACTTCGCACCATTCCTCAAGGCGAGAATAAAGTCTATGCGCTCATAAGGATTGTGGGCGGAGAAAGTGTTCTTCCCGCATGATAGCACATCCCACTCTTTCTCCAATTCTTTCAGCACATCACTTCCAGCGGTGGAGTTCATATCCCCGGCCAAAAAGACAGGCTTTTTTGATTTGGCATATCTCACGGCCAAGGCCTCGTTGATAGTTTTCGCCTGGACAACCATAGATGGCATGTCTTTGTAGTCAAGATGGGTGGTCGCAAGGACATACCTTTTTGTCTCAACGACTCCGCAAGCCCTTGGTTCTGTGCCGTTTCCCTTGGGTAGAGGGATAGTGAAAGCATCAAGGATCTTATCCGGAACAGTTATTCCCACCCCGTAGGCTCCATCGGCGTAAGGCATGGCGCGGCTGAAGCGATATTCCCAACCGCCTATCGCCTCGGCGAAATCAGCCAACTGATAATTACCGTGGCGGGTGGTGCAACTGTCCAACTCGTTGAGAGAAAGAGCGTCAGCCCCTATCTCGCTCATCATCGCGGACACCATCGGGATGCTGTTCTCAAGCTCTTTTGAGAAAACCCCGACATTGTATTGCACTATACGGGTGACACCCTTCGGCTTGGGGTAGACATCGTTCACTGACGGTCTAGCCGTCTTGCCACCGCAGCCACAAAGAACCCCGATAGCTAAGAGAATGAATATGACTGAATTCCTATTCATGACGCACATGGTTATCACCCATAAAGTTACCAAAAAAAAGAAAAACCGGCACACTCGGTACCGGTCTTTCTTAATTACGAAGGATAAACCTTACTCGGCGCTCCTGGAGTCACGACGAGGGGCGCGGCCACCACGACGGTCACCACGGTCTCCACGACGGTCACTCCTGCGGTCTCCGCGGTCATTCCTAGGACGTCCGGCGCCCTGGGCGTTGGCGGCTGAAGGGGCGTTAGGAGTAAGATCCTGCTTCCCGTAGCGCTCACCGTTGCAGATCCACACTTTGATTCCGAGGCAACCGACCTTGGTGCTGGCGATAGCCAGAGCATAGTCGATGTCAGCGCGGAAAGTGTGAAGAGGAGTACGGCCTTCCTTGAACATCTCGCTGCGAGCCATCTCAGCGCCACCGACGCGGCCGCTGATCTGAACCTTGATGCCTTCGGCTCCAACCCTCATGGCGGAGGCGATAGCCATCTTGATGGCCCTACGATAAGAGACACGACCCTCAATCTGACGGGCGATGCTGTCGGCCACGATGTGGGCGTCAACCTCAGGCCTCTTAACCTCGAAGATGTTGATCTGGACATCCTTCTTGGTGACCTTCTTGAGCTCTTCCTTAAGCTTGTCAACCTCCTGTCCGCCCTTTCCGATGATGAAACCAGGCCTTGCGGCGTGGATAGTCACGGTGATGAGCTTGAGGGTTCTCTCGATGACGATCTTGGAGATGCTAGCCTTCGCGAGACGGTTGGTCAAGTACTTACGGATCTCATAATCCTCGGCGATCTTCTCGGCGTAGTTGCCGCCACACCAGTTGGAGTCCCATCCACGGGTGATACCGATTCTGTTGGAAATAGGGTTAGTTTTCTGTCCCATAATTA
>JAEEGK010001450.1_pt1 | contig 59515 bp, 60 predicted proteins | sample 8958771 | NCBI WGS metagenome assembly JAEEGK01 (sample SAMN16246547, study PRJNA631951) | gut metagenome | biome: gut microbiome; feature: rumen; material: SC-attached | host: Bos | place: Iran: Karaj | collected 2018-10 | reverse complement strand
AGATTTTGATAAAATCGTGTAGTCTGTTTATGAAAAGAAAAAGCTTTTAGAAAGAAGGTTTTGATTTGGATAAAGTATTAGAGATTATCTCAAAGGAAGTAGGAGACGCATTTGAAAAGGCAGGATACGATAGGGAGCTTGGAAGGGTAACCATATCAAACAGACCTGACCTTTGCGAATATCAGTGTAACGGAGCTATGGCAGGAGCCAAGAAATATGGTAAAGCTCCTTTCATGATAGCTGATGATGTTGCAGCAAATCTTGCAAACAACGAGATGTTTGAAAAGGTTGAGTCCGTTAAGCCCGGATTCCTTAATATTATAGTGAGCGGAGATTTCGCAAGAAGCTATATCGTTAAGATGCTCCATGAGAAGCATATGGGCGTTACAATGCCGGGACATGAACCTACATATATCATCGATTACGGCGGACCTAATGTTGCAAAGCCACTTCACGTAGGTCACCTTCGTTCTGCGGTTATCGGAGAGAGTATTAAGAGAATCCTTCGTTATGCAGGAAATAAGGTTATCGGCGATGTTCATCTTGGTGACTGGGGACTTCAGATGGGACTTGTTATCACAGGCCTCAAGGAGAGAAAGCCCGATCTTTGCTACTTTGATCCTGATTATACAGGTGCATATCCTAAGGAAGCGCCTTTTACCGTTTCTGAGCTTGAGGAGATATATCCTGCAGCCAGCAAGAAGTCCAAGGAGGATGAAGCATTCAAGGCTGAGGCTATGGAAGCTACTAAGCTCCTTCAGGATGGTTACAAGCCTTACCGTGCTCTTTGGCACCACATTCTTAATGTGTCTGTAGAGGACCTCAAAAAGAACTACAACAAGCTGGGTGTTACTTTCGATCTTTGGAAAGGAGAGTCCGATGCTCATGTCGCCATTCCTGATATGGTTGAGTACATGAGAGCCAAGGGATATGCTCATGAGAGTCAGGGAGCACTCGTAGTTGACGTTGCAGAAGAAACAGATACTAAAGAAATTCCGCCTTGCATGATCCTTAAATCTGACGGAGCTTCTTTGTACAATACAACAGATCTTGCTACAATCAGACAGCGTATGGATGAGGTTCATCCTGAGGGAATCATCTATGTGGTTGATAAGAGACAAGAACTCTATTTCACACAGGTATTCCGCTGTGCAAGAAAGACCAAGCTCGTTATGCCGGAAACAGAGCTTCATTTCGTAGGCTTTGGTACCATGAACGGCAAGGACGGCAAGCCTTTCAAGACAAGAGAGGGCGGAGTAATGCGTCTTGAGAACCTCATTGCAGAGATTGATGAGAAGATGCTCGGCAGGATCAAAGAGGGTAATCCCGATATCTCTGATGAGGAGGCAAAAGATACAGCTCACAAGGTTGCGGTTTCCGCGATCAAGTACGGCGATCTTTCCAACCAGCCTTCCAAGGATTATATTTTTGATATAGATAAATTCACTTCATTTGAGGGAGATACCGGTCCGTATATTCTTTATACAATGGTTCGTATCAAGTCTATCCTCAAGAAGTATGAGAACGAAGGTGGTAACGTTAAGGAAGCTAAACTTGGTAATCCCGATAGCGATGCAATGAAGAGCCTTATGCTCATAATTACAAGATTCGCCGATGCGATCGAGAGCGCAGCCAAGGACCTTTCACCCAACAGAATCTGCGCATACATCTATGAGCTTAGTAACGCATTCAACAGCTTCTACCACGGAACCAAGATCCTTTCAGAAACTGACGAATACAAAAAGAGCAGCTACATAGCTCTCCTTTCTGTAACTCTTAAGATACTTGAGACAGGAATCGATTTACTTGGATTTAGTGCGCCTGAACGCATGTAAAGGAAAATATGAAAAATCAGGTTAAAGAATCTAATCATATGTTCAGCAACAGGCAGTTACTCCTGTTGCTGATTCCTATTATAGCGGAACAATTTCTGACCTCCCTTATGGGTATGGCGGACTCAATGATGGTTAGTACCGTCGGCCCGGCAGCTCTTTCCGGAGTGTCTCTTGTTGACGCGGTAAACTTGCTTGTCGTGCAGGCTTTTAATGCCATGGCGACAGGCGGTGTCATCATCTGCTCCAACTATATCGGTCAGAAAAATCTCAAAAAAGCCAATGACTCGGCAAGACAGGTAATCCTTGTTTCGCTCTCAATCTCGCTTTTTATGACAATTCTTGGTCTTATTTTCAGAAACGGCCTTTTAAGCCTTATATTTGGTGAGGTTGAGGCTGATGTCATGGAAGCTTCGCAGATTTATTTTCTTTTGACCATATTGTCATATCCATTTGTGGCTCTTGCAGCGGCAAGTAGTGCCATTTTCAGGGCACAGTCAAACACCAAACTTCCTATGATCATAGCCATCATCTCAAACCTTTTAAATGTGGCGGGAAATGCTTTTTTGATCTACGTTGCGAAGATGGGGGTTGCGGGAGCAGCTACATCGACACTTATTTCCAGAATATTTAACGCTGTAGTTCTTTTGGCTCTCCTTAGAAGCGACAAAAACGAAATATCTGTCAGAGACTATTTCAAGATCCGTCCACACAGGCACAGCATTAAGAAGATACTTGCAATGGGAATACCAAACGGCATTGAAAATTCAATGTTCCAGTTTGGCCGTCTTGCTATTCAGTCATCTGTTTCCACACTCACAACTATTACTATTGCGGCGCAGTCAATGACAGTAATCCTTGAGAATGTCAACGGCGTTGCAGGTGTTGGCGTAGGAATGGGACTTATGACCATTACAGGGCAGTGCCTCGGTGCGGGAAGAAAAGATGAAGCAATATACTATACCAAGAAGATGATCAAATGGGGATATTTGGCGATACTTATCAGCTGCCTTATTGCCTATGCCATAGCAAGACCGGTTACAGTACTTGCGGGCTTACCTGCTGAAAGTGCCAGGATGTGTATATACATGATGGGGTGGATCACCATAGCTAAGCCTATTCTCTGGGCGCCTTCCTTTATAACAGCCTATGCACTCAGGGCTGCGGGAGATGTGAAGTTCTCTATGATAGTTGCGACACTTACCATGTGGCTTTGCAGAGTATCACTTGCAACGTACCTTATCAGAGTTGCGCATATAGGAGCTATGGGCGTTTGGATCGGTATGTTCTGCGACTGGGGAATAAGGGCTATCATATTCACAGTGAGGTTCCTGCGAGGAAAGTGGATACATAACGTGGTTGAATAGTATATAGCTTAATAAGAAGTGCAAATACAAGTTAAAAGAGGTAACTGCTCATGAGAAAGTATGTTATTGTGGGTTCCGGTGGCACGGGAGGCACTATTGGTGCGTATCTTGCCAGAGCCGGTAAAGATGTTACTTTTATAGCCAGAGGTGAACATCTTAAGGCTATGAAAGATAAAGGGCTTAGGATAATAAGACCCAAGGATGAATTTATAATTAATCCTTGCAAAGCTATGACGCTGGAGGAATATAGTGATAAGGCAGATGTGATTTTTGTCTGTGTTAAGGGCTATTCTCTGGATGACGTTATTCCCGGAATTAAGAAGATAGCTGACAAGGATACAATAATAATACCTATTTTGAATATATACGGAACAGGCGGTGTTATGCAGCCTCTTTTTCCTGATAGCCTTGTTACGGATGGCTGTATCTATGTGGCGGCGCAGATACAGGAACCCGGCTGTATTAGGATGAACGGAGATATACTGAGGGTGATCTTCGGAGTAAGGAAAAAAGAGGATTATCGGGCTGAACTGTCTGAGATTGGAAAAGATCTTTTGGACAGCGGCATCGAAGGGAAGCTTACGGATAACATCGCAAGAGATGCGCTTCTAAAATTTTCTTATGTTTCTCCGCAGGGAGCCTGCGGACTCTATTACAGTGTTCCAGCCGGAGATATACAGAAAAACAGCGAGATCAGGGACTGTTTTGCAGGACTTGTTCATGAGATAGATATTCTGGCAAGGGCTATGGGTATTGTCTTTGAAGAAGACATAGTTAAGCGCAATCTTGGCATATTGGATACGCTTTCCGAAAGCGCCACAACATCTCTTCAGAGGGACGTAATGGCGGGAAGGGCGTCTGAAATTGACGGGCTTATCTACGAAGTTGTGAGACTTTCCGATAAGTACGGAGTTGACCTTCCTATCTATAGGAAAATAGCAGAGTTTCTTAGGAATAAATAATTTGCATATCAGCATACATTCTCTTGCCGGTTCTATGCAATAAAAAACGGAAATCCGAAATAGGATTTCCGTTTTTATATAGTAGCGAGAGGGGGATTCGAACCCTCGACACCGCGGGTATGAACCGCGTGCTCTAGCCAACTGAGCTATCTCGCCATATATGTCAAAGCTGTTTGTCACAGCCGACTTAGATAATATACCGCAGCAGAGGTATTGTTGTCAACAAGGAATTTGTAAAAAACATCAGAAATCGGTATATAATTAATAATATACACGTTCAGTTGAATAATCACTACGTATAATACCATTTCGACAGGCATAAAATGCAGTATCTGTCGAAAGAATGAGGGGGTACATTTATGTGGGCTTATGAAACTTCTTTTTACCAGATCTACACTCTGGGTTTTTGCGGCGCGCCATTTGAAAATGACGGAAAGCTTGAGCACAGAATTTTGAAGGTTATAGATTGGATTCCTCATCTTAAAAAGCTCGGAGTTGGGGCTGTTCTTTTTAATCCTGTTTTTGAATCCGATACCCATGGCTATAATACCAGGGACTACCACAAGATTGATGTAAGACTTGGAACGAATGAGGACTTTGCAAAGGTATGTAAGGCTCTTCACAAGGAGAATATTAGGATAATATTGGACGGTGTCTTCAACCATGCGGGAAGAGGCTTCTTTGGATTTAAAGATGTCCTTGAGAAAAGATGGGATTCATCGTACAAAGACTGGTTCAATATAAGCTTTGACGGGAACAGCAATTACAACGATGGCCTTTGGTATGAAGGCTGGGAGGGTAACTACGACCTTGTAAAGTTCAATCTTAGAAATCCTGCTGTGGCGGACTATCTGATTGACAGTGTAAAGAAGTGGATAGAGGAATTTGATATAGATGGACTTCGCCTTGACGTTGCCTACTGCCTTGATCCTGAGTTTATAAAAAGGCTCAGAAGAGAGACGGATAGCTGCAAGAAGGATTTTTTCCTTACCGGTGAGATGATAGGCGGTGATTATAACAGGATAATGGGAGATGAGATGTGTCACAGTGCTACGAACTATGAGTGTTATAAGGGGATGTTCTCGGCACTTAACAGCATGAATCTCTTTGAGATAGTGCATTCGCTTCTTAGACAATTCGGGCCTGAAAATTGGACTCTCTATAAAGGAAGACATCTCATAAGCTTTGTGGACAATCATGATGTGAGCAGGATCGCGTCGATATTAAGTAGGCCCGAGCACTTAAAACTTATATATACCATAATGTTTGGAATGCCCGGGATTCCTACCGTTTATTACGGAAGTGAGTGGGGCGAAAAGGCTGATAAGTCCCAGGGAGATCCGGCGCTTAGACCTTGTTTTGAAAAGCCGCAGTGGAACGAGCTTACGGATACTATTGCAGCCTTATGCAAGGCAAAAAACAGTTCTGCAGCCCTAAACTACGGAGGTTTCAAGTCGCTTCTTTTAACTAACAGGCAATGCATATTTGAAAGAGAATGTGACGGTGACCGCGCCCTGGTAGTCATAAACGCAGACGAAAACTCCTTCCACGCTGACTTCGATGCTCGCGCCGGCAAGGGTTATGACCTCATCACCGGCACTCCCATCGACTTTGGCGGTGGCCTTGACCTGGCCCCATACACTGGCTACATTATTTCCAATCTCACATAATCTCCACCACTACAAGAGTCGCGGTTTGTCCTTGTAGTGGTGTGCATATTCTGTTGTTGTGGGGGAAATAATATATTATAATCAATGTATGGAAATACGTACACCACTTATTGCAATTTTGGTACTTGGGATACTGTTGTGCATGTATCTTAGGAGAAACATGCCGGATCTTATTTCCTCGCGCATTTATATCTTTTTCCTGATAGTTTCTTTCGTAAATGTGCTTAGTGAGATATTTGAATGTACAGTATTCATCTACCTCCATAAATCTTTTACGGTGCTTAGAAGATTGTCGCAGGATCTCTATGGGATAACCCTTCTTATCACTGTTTTTGCTGTGTGCGTATATCTATTTTCCAAAGTTAGTTATAAATACAGCCGAATGTTCATAAATGCGGCTATCTCTTCAATCCCGCTTATAGCAGCAATATTGGTTATTCTGTTTGGCGAACTTTCCTACTCAAGGACTGCCTCCGGATATTATTACAATACCGGATTTGCTATTACATTTGCGTATATTGTAGGTTTTATCTACATTGTGGGTTCTATTGTCTGTGCTCTTATTTTCAAGGGCAGGATGAGAAAAGATGAGTTTATAGCAATAGAATCGGGCCTTTTGATCTGGCTTGGAATAGAGACATTCCAGTTCTTTAACAGAGGATTTCAGATTTTCTCCTTTGGAGTTATGGTCATGGCTCTTATTCTTTTTGTGTCATTGGAAAATCCCAAGGAATTCTATGAGAAGCATATACCGAATGTAAGAAACAAGGATACTTTTATTTCTATGCTGGCTGAAAACTTCGGGCTGGAGCGAGCTTTTTTCATAATGTCTGTTATTTTTACGGGTAAGACCAAAGTCTTTACCGGGACCAATACCGGTGATCTTTTTGATATTCAGAGAGTTATTGCGGATGAAGCGGCAAGTAAGTTCGGTATCAGTGCATATCTTTCCGATTGGAACACGCTTTGTTTTATAACCAGAAAGAGCAGCACTGTTGAAGCTTTTATGAATTACATAAACAATTACAAAGGCGATCTCACCAATTATAAGATGATCTTTTCGGTGCTTGATGTTCCAAAGCGGGTAAAAGAGCTTGATAAGACGATGCAGATTCTTTCCTATGTGTCCGGTGAGTACGCTCACAGTCAGTCGTCTCCGAATCTTGTCATAGATGAAAAGATAATAGATAAGATGATGTACAGAAACAACATAGAGGACATAGTAAGAGATGCTGTTAAGGAAAAGAAATTTGATGTTTATTATCAGCCTATTTTAAATGTCAAAAACGGAACCTTTTCTTCTGCGGAGGCTCTTGTAAGACTCATACGGGATGAGGGAGAGGAGTATATCTCACCCGAGGAGTTTGTGCCTATAGCGGAGAAATGCGGGCTTATCATTGAGATAGACGATCTTGTTTTTGAAAAGGTATGCTCATTTATTACAAGGGAAAAGATATCCCAATACGGCATAAAATCCATTGAAGTTAACCTGTCGGGAAATGAGGCGGTAGATATAAAGACCCACGACAGGCTGATACATAAGATGGAAAAATATAACATACCGCCGGAATTTATCAATTTTGAGATTACCGAGACATCATACATCAATAACGATGAGGTATTTAAAGAAAACGTCAGAAAGCTCAAAGAGAGGGGTAGCACCTTTGCTATGGACGATTTTGGCTCCGGTTATTCCAATCTTTTGGAGCTTCTTAAGATGGATTATCTTTTGGTCAAGCTGGATAAAGAGTTTGTGTGGCAGTGCCTTGACAGCTCAAAGCCTGAAAATATGAGGATGCTAAAACATACCATTGATTTCTTAAAGGACTATGGCCTTCATATTCTTGCAGAGGGCGTTGAGACCCTTGAACAGGCCAAGGCTCTTATAGATAATGGTGTTGAATTCCTGCAGGGCTTTTATTATTCAAGACCTGTAAAAGAAGCTGATTTCATAGAATTTCTTAAGGCAAATGAAAGGAGAGCGGAATGAACGAAGGATTATATGATGCTGTATTTGGCTGCGGTGAAGACAAGGTTGATCCTTTTATCAGTACCAGTGCTGATTTTAACAGGATTATCTCCGATATGCGCCTTGTGGGATATGAGATCAACGCATTTAATGTTGCTCAGCAGATAATGCTTGAACAGCTTGATGCTATGCTTAAATTTAAGGGGAAGATCATTGAATTTACCATGAATATGGACAACAGAGATGATTTTTGCAGAGAAAAATACGGTCTGTCTTTTAAAGACATAGATGCCCTCGATCCGCAACATGACATAGAATGGGACATAAAGAGCGGCCGTGTTATCTTTTATCTTACGGCGGAAGCCGTTCATAAAGAGAGTGCTTATATGATTCTTTTCAAAAAGTCATTCGATGCATTTAAAACAAGAACAGGATTTACCTATACGAGCGTGTGATATGAGTATGATACTTGAGACCGAGAGACTGATATTAAGAGGATGGACTGAAGATGATGCTTCAGTCCTCTTTAAATATGCCAAAGACAAAAGAGTTGGACCTGCGGCAGGATGGCCTGCTCACAAGAGCAAAGACTACAGCCTTGCTGTCATTAGGACTGTACTTGCCAAGGACGAGGTATATGCCATTTGTCTAAAGGGCGGAAATAACGAGCCTATAGGTAGTATCGGGCTTACATTTTCGGATAGCAGCCGAAATGCCACCAACAAGGGAGAAGCTGAGCTTGGATACTGGGTAGGATACCCGTATTGGAGGCAGGGAATAGCAACTGAGGCGGCGAGTGAAGTGATAAGACACGGCTTTGTGGATCTGGGGCTTGATAAAATTTTTTGCGCTTATTTTTGCGGAAACGAGCAGTCCAAAAGAGTGCAGGAAAAGTGCGGGTTTAAACCTCATCATATCAATGAAAAGTGCGAAGTTAAGCTACTTGATGAGGTGCGGATAGAGCAAGTGAACGTACTTACTAAAGGGGATTTTGAACTTACAAAAAAAGTTTAATTATGATATAATGAATTCGTCTCTCGCGAGAATTCTGCGAGTAAAATTTTTTTGTTCTTTGGTGAAAGCGCTTTCAGTACGAATAGCAGATTGTTTTTTGGGATAAAGGAGGAACAATATGTTAAATGTAGGAGAGTGCGTAATTTATGGTAACCATGGTTTGTGCAAGGTACGTGAGATATTGGTACCGTCGTTTCTTGAGAGGGGAAATGAGAGACAGTATTACATGATGGTTTCTGCTGTCGATGCGGGCAGTGTTATCTATGTTCCTGTTGATGGAGCCGATGATAAGGTCCGCGAAGTGATGAGCGCTGACTGTGCCGAAGAACTTATTGTTGATATTGAAGACGTTGAGGAGCTGGATCTTCCGGAGGGGAAGAAGGCAGAGCCCGCAATCTCTGAGATTATCAAGAGAAATATCGCCGAAGAGATGATGTGCCTTGTAAAGTCATTACACAAGATCAAGGCAGTTCGTGAATCCGAGGGTAAGAAGTTTGCCGCTCTGAATGAAAAATACTTGAATATCGCTGAAAAGCTTCTTTATACCGAAATGGCTTTTGCCCTTAAAACAGAAAAAGATATAGTTAAGGACAGAGTGATTACTGAACTATCACATCTACCATTAGAGACTGCATGATGCAGTCTCTTTTTATATCAAATGGAAATTGCTTCCCAATGATATAAAAGACGCTCCGCTGTGGATGTGCACATCACGAAAATGAAGTTTAATTGCTTCATAATTCCGCTCGTGTGCGAGGAGTTTTTCATTCCGTAATATCCCAAAGGCTTTCTTTGTGATAAAATGTTTATTGCTATGAACAAAACGACAGAACTATACTATGAAAGTGCATATATAAAAGAGTTTGAGGCTGTTGTTGTCTCTTGTGACGCGGCTTCTGACGGCAAATATGAGATTATCCTTGATAAGACGGCTTTTTTTCCTGAGCAGGGCGGACAGACTTCCGATGTAGGGGTACTTACTGATAATACAGGTAATACTGTCAATGTGCTTCATACCTCAATCTCCGAGGAAAACAATGAGACTATCATAAGGCATATTACTGATGGAGCTTTGGTTGCTGGATCTAACGTTACGGGTAAGATTGACTGGGAACACAGATTCAGCAATATGCAGCAGCATACGGGAGAGCACATTTTTTCCGGAATTGTTTCCAAAAGATTTGGATATGATAATGTTGGCTTTCATCTAAGCGATTCCGAAGTCACCATGGATTACAGTGGTGTTCTTACACCTGCTGATATTAAGGACATTGAGCTTGCGGTCAACAGAGCAATCTGGGAGAACGTTAAGGTCATAGCTGAATTTCCCGATAAGGATAAGCTGGATAGTATAGATTATCGCAGCAAGAAGGAACTTACCGGGGATGTCAGGATAGTTACTGTTGAAGGGTATGATTGCTGCGCCTGCTGTGCTCCTCACGTTGAGCATACGGGAGAGATCGGTTTATTAAAGGTTGTGGGGCTTCAGAATTATAAGAAGGGCGTCAGAGTCAGTATTCTATGCGGTGAGAGAGCTCTTTTGTATCTGGATAATGAGCATGAGATCCTTTCTAAGCTTTCAGGGAGATTCACAACATCCTCGGATAAGGTGATCACATCTGTTAATAAGCTTTTTGAAGATAATGACAGCCTTAAGAACAGGCTTGTAAATGCCAATGATAAATTAATGGAGTACGAGCTTTTGGGAATTGATAAGGGGCTTTCAAATGTCTTTTTGGTAAAAGAAAAAGATTTTGATCAGGTCCTTATGCGCAAGGCGGTAAATAATCTTGCTAAGGAGCATGCCGGATACTGTGGCATCTTTGCAGGTGATGACGCAGGTTATAGATTTATTATCGCTTCGGGAACGGAAAAGAGAGATTGTAAGAACGCACTTGATGCTCTCAAAGCATCTTTTGACGTAAAGGGCGGCGGTAGTAGCGCTATGATACAGGGGAATATCGCAGCTTCTGATATTTCGCAAGTGCTTAATATATGCAATAATTTATAATTCAGAGGTTTTGAACAAAATGTATGTTGGGAAAATGAGTGATTTCAGGGACGGATGCAGGGATGCAATTCCTATCTGCCTTGGTTATATAGCGGTGTCTTTTGCCTTTGGAATAGAGAGTTCCAAAATTGGAATGACGCCTTTTCAGTCGGTTATGACGTCTTTACTTAATGTCACAAGTGCCGGACAGTTCTCGGCTCTATCCATAATCGCGGCCCAGGGAAGCTTTATTGAGCTTATGGTGTTGCAGTTTATTATTAACCTTAGATATATGCTAATGTCTGCAGCTCTTTCGCAGAAGATCGATCCTGAGCTTTCTTTGGGACACAGACTTGGAATATCCTACGGTGTTACGGATGAGATCTTTGGTATGAGTATCCTTAGAAAGGGTAAACTGTATCCATTGTATTCTTATGGGCTAATCTTTGTCTCTGTATTTGGCTGGATTCTCGGAACTCTTCTTGGAGCGATGGCAGGGGAGGTTTTGCCTCACAGACTTATCAGTTGCCTGGGACTTGCCATATATGGTATGTTTATTGCGATCATTGTTCCGGATACCAGAACGAGTAATGCGGTAATGGCGGTTGTAGCAGCTGGAATGTTATTCTCAACTGTTTTCACCTATACTCCCGTTATTTGCAACATTTCATCCGGATTTAGGATTATAATTGTAACTGTGGCAGTTGCTGCGGTGGCTTCATTGATAGCACCGATTAAGGAGGGTGAAGATGAGTAAGGTTTATCAGTACATCCTTCTTATGGCTGTTGTGACGTATGCGATCAGAGCACTTCCTCTTACTCTTATCAGAAAAGAGATTAAGAGTAAGTTTATCAAGTCATTTTTGTACTATGTGCCCTATGCGACGCTTGCAGCAATGACTTTTCCCGCAATATTATCCGCAACGGATTATTGGATATCATCTGTTATTGGATTTGCGGTTGCCATGATACTTGCATTTAATAAAAAGAGTCTTTTGACAGTTGCCGGTTGCGCGTGCGCAGCGGCGTTTATAGTGGAGCTCTTTCTAAGTTTTTGATCGGAGGATTGATATGCATATAGGAATGGGTTATGATGTGCATCGCCTTGTGGAGGGCAGAGACCTTATAATCGGCGGTGTTAAGATACCTTATGAAAAGGGACTTCTTGGGCATTCTGATGCGGATGTTTTACTACATGCCATTATGGATGCGCTTTTGGGAGCAGCAGCTCTTGGAGATATCGGTAAGCATTTTCCGGATACGGATCCTAAGTACAAGGGAGCTGATTCCGTGGCACTTCTTAAAGAAGTGGGCAAGATGCTGGCGGAGAATCACTATCTAATAGAGAATATTGACGCTACAATAATTGCGCAGGCGCCCAAGATGAGGCCACATATTGACGCAATGAGGCAGATCATAGCGGATGCGCTTGAAATTGAACTGTCACAGATAAATGTAAAAGCAACGACTGAGGAGGGGCTTGGATTTACCGGAAGCGGAGAGGGAATCTCGTCTCAGGCGATATGTCTTTTGACAAGTCCTATTGAGCTTCACACCACAAACGTTACTTTTAATACGGGTGCTGACAGTAATGGCGGCTGTTGCGGCGGTTGTGGGCAGTAAATTGCATGTTGCGACAATATCCATTATCATATGACATGAGAATAGATTTTTCTTTATCAAGGAGATACGAAATAAATGGCATCGTTTAAGTTTTATAACACTCTTACAAGAACAATTCAGGATTTTGAGCCCAGAGAAGAGGGCAAGGTTACAATGTATACCTGCGGACCTACTGTTTATCATTATGCTCATATCGGTAATATCCGCACATATATTATGCAGGACGTGCTTATCAAATCGCTTATGTATGCGGGATATGATGTTAAGCGTGTTATGAATATCACTGATGTCGGACATCTTTCTTCAGATGCGGATACAGGTGAAGATAAGATGCTAGCAGGTGCAAAGAGAGAGCACAAGAGCGTTATGGAGATTGCCAAGTTCTATACTGATGCTTTCTTTAAGGATTTCGATGCTGTAGGAAACAAGCGCCCCGATGTTGTAGAACCGGCTACAAATTGTATTCCTGAGTTTATTCATATGGTAGAGACTCTTTTGGAAAAGGGATATGCCTATGTTGCGGGCGGCAATGTTTATTTTGATACAAGTAAGCTTGAAGATTATTATGTTTTCTCTTCCGATATTGAAAAGGAACAGCTTCAGGTCGGCGTAAGAGACGATGTTGAGGAGGATACCAACAAGAGAAACAAGACGGATTTCGTACTTTGGTTTACCAAGTCCAAGTTTGAAGCTCAGGCTCTTAAGTGGGACAGCCCTTGGGGCGTTGGATATCCCGGTTGGCACATTGAGTGCTCATGCATTTCCATGAAGCACCTTGGTGAGTATATTGATATCCACTGCGGCGGAGTAGATAATATTTTCCCTCATCACACCAATGAGATTGCGCAGTCAGAGAGTTATCTCGGACATGAGTGGTGCAAATACTGGTTCCACAGCAATCACTTAAATGATAAATCAGGAAAGATGTCCAAATCCAAGGGCGCGGTACTTACGGTTTCCGTTCTTAAGGAGAAGGGCTACGATCCGCTTGTGTACAGATTCTTCTGTTTGCAGTCTCATTATCGTAAGCCTCTCGAATTTTCTTATGAGGCGCTTGATAACGTGACGGGAGCATTTAATAAGCTTATTAAGAGAATCGCAGAGCTTAAGGATGACGGAAACGTTGACAGCGCTGTTGTAACTGATTTTGAAAACAAGTTCAGAGATGCTGTATCAGATGATCTTAATACTTCAATGGCAATCACACTTCTTTATGATGTGTTAAAGGCTGATACTACCGACGCTACCAAGCTTGAGCTTGTTAAGAGCTTTGATAAGGTGCTTTCACTTGACCTTCTGGGACATGCAGCAGCGTCCAAGGAAGAAAAGAGTGTAGATCCTGAACTTGAGGCTTATATTCTTGATGCGATTGAGAGAAGAGCAGCAGCCAAGAAGGAAAAAGACTTTGCAACCGCTGACGCTATCCGCGATGAGCTTCTTCAAAAAGGAGTTGAGATCAAGGATACTCGTGAGGGAGTAAAATGGCAGATCATTTAAATGATTACCTAAATGCACGATTTGGCATAGAAAGTAAGGATATAAGGACATATTCACCTCTTACACTTGCTTACATAGGAGATGCTATCTTTGATGTTATCATCAGATCAATTCTTGTAAACAAGGGTAATACGGCTGTGAATAAACTCCATAAAAGAGCAAGTGATATCGTAAAAGCAGGCACGCAGGCTGCATTTGTCAAGGCTCTCATGGATGATTTTACTGAAGAGGAGGCCGATGTTTACAGAAGAGGCCGCAATTCCAAACCTCATACCAAGGCCAAGAACGCCACTACCATGGACTACCTTGATGCTACGGGATTTGAGGCTGTTGTGGGATACCTGTATCTTACTGACAATATGGACAGAATATGTGAGCTTATAGAGCTAGGAATCAAGAAGCTGTCACTTGATATATAAGGAGCCTGCGCGTGACTTAAGTAGTTTTTGCAGGTCCAAGGGATAATATATATCATTTTATTTATGATATGAGGAATTGAAATGGAAGAACAGATTCAGAACAGGCTGATAGAGGGCAGAAATGCTGTTCTTGAGGCTTTTAGATCAGGTAAGACTATAGACAGACTCTTTGTACTTGAAGGTTGTAAGGATGGACCGGTACAGACTATCCTTAGAGAAGCCAAAAAGCACAAGGATACGCTGGTTAATTTTGTAAAAAAGGAAAGGCTCGACCAGCTTTCCGAGACAGGTAAACATCAGGGGGTTATAGCATATGCCGCAGCTTATGAGTATGCTGAGATAGAAGATATTTTTGAAAGAGCGGCAGCCAAAAATGAAGATCCTTTTATCATTATTCTTGATAACATCGAGGATCCACACAATCTTGGAGCTATTATCAGAACTGCTAATCTTGCAGGTGCTCACGGAGTTATTATTCCCAAGCACAGAGCGGTTGGACTTACAGCGACTGTTGCCAAGGCTTCTGCAGGTGCAATAAACTATACACCTGTTGCCAAGGTTACCAATATAGTTAAGACAATAGAAGAACTTAAGGACAGAGGTATGTGGTTTGTTTGTGCAGATATGGGCGGAACCAGAATGTATGACCTCAATCTTAAGGGGTCTATTGGTTTGGTTATAGGAAACGAAGGAAGCGGCGTTTCAAGACTTGTTAAAGAAAACTGCGATATGATAGCATCTATTCCAATGAAGGGTGATATTGATTCGCTTAACGCTTCGGTAGCATGCGGAGTTTTGGCTTTTGAGATAGTAAGACAGAGACTTGGGTGAGCTATGAAAAACAACTATGAAGGACAAAGCGATGAACAGCTTATAGTAAAGTTCCATGATGCCGGGGACGCAGAATCCGGCATCATGGATTTTATTATGGATAAATATAAGAACCTTGTTCGCAAAAAAGCTGCATCCATGTTCATACTTGGGGCTGACAGAGATGACCTGATACAGGAAGGTATGATAGGTCTTTTCAAGGCTATAAGAGACTATGATATAGGGAGAGATGCAAGTTTTGCCACATTTGCCGATCTGTGCATTTCAAGGCAGATGTATTCGGCGATAAAAGCTTCTGCAAGGAAGAAACATGCGCCCCTTAACAGCTATATTTCTCTTTATGCTGATAACAAGGACAGTGCAAACGATAGCGAAGTTGCGCTTGAGGACGTGCTTGAATCGGATTCCAGCTCAATCCCTGAGGAGCAGGTCATCGAAAGAGAGAATCTCGAAGATCTTGAAAAAGCAATCGAACGCGATCTCAGCGACCTTGAACGCCAGGTTCTTGACTTATATATAACAGGCATGAGCGTAAAAGAAGTTTCTGCCGTGCTTGGAAGGGATGAAAAATCAACCGACAACGCCATGCAGAGGATAAAGTCTAAGCTTAAGAAGTATCTGAAGAAATAGAAAGATGTTGCATTTTCATACAAACATGTTATAATTCCCTTAACATAAGGAGAAAAAAGTATGAAATGTAGCGTATGTGGGATGGAGAATAGCCCGGGAGCGAGCTTTTGCGTAAATTGCGGTCAGCCGCTTATGGGTGATGATATGGTTGTTGAACAGCTGGTTGAAGCAGTTGACAACGTAGGAGCATTTTCGGGAAATGAGCCTGTAGGAAATCCGGAGGTTGTATATACTGGGACGGCAAAGACTATCGGTCCTATGATGACCAAAAAAGAGCTGTTTGAGATGCCTGAGTTTAATCAGGCAAACAGCACAATAAACGGCTGGACGATTTTCCTGATCATTATGGGAGTAATAAATATAATATTTGAGCTTTCAATAGCTTTCGTTCCTATCGACGGAGTTCTTATGCTTGTTCTTGGAATCGTACTTAGAAAGACCAAGAGCCTCGGGGCAGCGATAGGAGTATTGATACTTGGAATTATCTCGCTTGTCGTTGGCATATATACAACCGGAAGACCTGTGGGACTTCTTTATGTGATCGGCGGAGCTATCCTTTGTTCGGTTGCTTCCAAGCTTAAGAATTCATATAATAAGTACCTTGAAACAGGAGAAATATCCTTTGAATAAGCCTCAAGAAAAGGATTTAAAAAGCTGTATTTTATCATATAAAAAATGCTTGCATATGATTTTCAATTATGGTATAGTGATATAGCTGTTGTGAAATAGCACTAACTATAGTTAATTAGAAGATTCATTGAATATAGACAGTGAGGTGAGAAGATATGAAGAACGATATTCAGCCCGAGTTCAACCAGGCAACAGTTACTTGCAACTGCGGTAACACATTTACAGTTGGATCAACAAAGCCTGAGATTCACGTAGAAATCTGCTCAAAGTGCCATCCTTTCTATACAGGACAGCAGAAGGCTACAACTGCTCGTGGACGTATTGATAAGTTCAATAAGAAATACGGCATGAACAATCAGTAATTTTGAGAAACGACATTGAAGAGGTTGAGGCTAAGGCCTCAGCCTTTTTTTCATAAATAGTAGATTCTTCCGGATCTAAAAAACTAGCAGAGGTGTACTATGAAGAGACGTAAAGTAAGTCACTATTCGGGAATAGGTGGACAGGCAGTTCTTGAAGGCGTTATGATGCGCAACAAGGACATGTATGCTGTTGCAGTCAGAAAGCCTGATAACGATATAGCGGTTGAGATAGATGAATTCCATGGAGTTGCTTATGGCAGTAAGCTCCTTAATATTCCTTTTGTAAGAGGCATTTTTGTGTTTATCAATTCTCTTATTCTTGGACTTAAGGCGCTTAATTATTCTTCATCCTTCTATGAGGAAGAGGATGCCAAGCCCACTAAGCTTGACGAGAGCATAGATAAGGTCAGCAGCGGACACGAGAATACATTTTTGATGATCGCAACCACTGTTATTTCCTTTGCTTTTGCGATAGTTCTTTTTATGATACTTCCTTATGCGCTTTCGGAGCTTCTTGGTAAGTATGTTAGAAACGCTTCTCTTATCGCTATAATTGAGGGCGTGCTCAGAATAGTTATATTTATTGCATATATTCTTTTGATTTCAAGAATGAAGGATATCAAGAGGCTGTTTATGTATCACGGTGCGGAGCATAAATGCATCAACTGCATTGAAAAGGGCCGACCTCTTACTGTTAAGAATGTCAGAAGGAGCAGCAGACTTCACAAGAGATGTGGTAGCAGCTTTATTCTGTTTGTAATGTTTGTTAGTATTGTACTGTTCTTCTTTATTCGTGTTGATTCTTATCTTCTTAGGATCGTACTTAGAATACTGCTTATTCCTGTAATTTCAGGTATTTCATATGAGATCATTAAGCTTGCGGGAAGAACGGATTTTATTCTGGTAAGGATTATCTCAGCTCCGGGGCTTTGGCTTCAGAGACTTACTACCAAGGAGCCTGATGATGATATGATCGAGGTAGCTATTAAATCAGTTGAGGCTGTATTTGACTGGAAGCAGTTCCTTAAGGACTCTTTTGGCTATGATATTGACGAGAGCTGGTTGGATGACGGGGACTCTGCCAAGGAGCAGTGATCTTGATGCAGAACCTGGTAGGTGTTGGCCTGCATTAGCGCCGATTATTTCAGGACAGAGTTGCAGTGTATGAGATATAAAGATTTTTATGAAAAAGGAATAATGAAACTTGAGAGAGCCGGAATCACAGAAGCTAAGCTTGATGCCCGGCTCCTTTTAGAATATGTCTGTGGAACGGACCACAGCACTCTTTATGCCCATCCGGATAAAGAGGTTTCTGATGAAGAAGCATCAAAATATGAGGAACTGCTATCCAGAAGAGAAAAAAGAGAACCCGTAGCCTATATACTTGGTAAGTGGGATTTTATGGGGCTTTCTTTTAACGTATCAAAGGATGTGCTCATTCCGGAACAGGATACGGAGGTTCTGGTCGAAGAAGCGCTCAGATACTGTGAGGATGGCATGAGAGTTCTTGATCTGTGTACAGGATCGGGATGCATTGCTCTTAGCATTCTTAATTACACCAACGATACAAATGCGGTATGTACCGATATTTCAGAAGATGCCCTTGTTGTTGCGAAAAATAATGCGAAGGCTTTGGGCTTTACAGATAGAGCTGAGTTTATAAAGACAGATCTTTTTCCTGATGAGGGAACCGGTAAATTTGACGTTATTGTGTCAAATCCACCCTACATTGAGACTGCAGTCATTGATACGCTTGCACCTGAGGTAAAAGATTATGAACCTATGCTTGCACTTGATGGTAGTAGCGACGGACTGGCCTTTTATAGGCGCATTGTCAGTAAAGCAGGGGATTATCTTTTTTCCAGTGGTTATCTTATTATGGAGATAGGTTATGATCAGGCAGAGGCTGTGAAAGCTCTTTTGACCGAGAATGGGAAGTATCATGACATTGAGGTGATCAAGGACTATGCGGGAAATGACAGAGTAGTGAGGGCATGCTATTATTAGCTTCGATGTGGATGATATTGGTGAGATATTTATGATAGATAGTAAGGAATAATTATGTTTGATAAATTGGAAGATATTTTAAGAAGGTATGAGGATATCACCATGGAGCTTGGTAATCCTGAGGTTGTTTCAGATCAGGACAAGTTCAGGAGCCTCATGAAGGAACAAAAGAATCTGGAGGCACTCGTTGAGTGTTATCTTGAGTATAAAAAGTGTAACGAGACCATTGAGGACAGTGTAGCTATGCTGGAGGAAGAGTCTGATGCGGATATGAGAGAGATGCTTAAGGAAGAGCTCTCTGAGGCAAAAGACAAGAAGGCAGAGCTGGAGGATAAACTCAAGATTTTACTTCTTCCTAAGGATCCTAATGACGAAAAGAATGTTATCGTTGAGATCAGAGCAGGTGTAGGCGGTGATGAGGCAGCGCTATTTGCGGCTGATATGTACAGAGTATACACAAGGTACGCCGAGAGACAGAACTGGCGTGTGGAGACTATGAGCGTTGAGGATATCGGTATCGGAGGTATCAAGACCGTAAGCTTTATGATAAAAGGAAACGGGGCGTATTCAAGGCTTAAGTTTGAGAGCGGAGTTCACCGCGTTCAGAGAATTCCTGCCACAGAATCCGGCGGAAGGATACATACTTCTGCCATAACCGTAGCTATTATGCCTGAGGTTGAGGATGTGGAAGTGGACATCGACATGAATGATTGCAAATTTGATGTTTTTAGGGCATCCGGAAATGGAGGTCAGTGCGTCAATACAACGGATTCTGCTGTAAGACTTACGCACCTTCCAACGGGAATAGTGATCTCTTGTCAGGATGAAAAGAGTCAGCAGCAGAACAAGGCTAAGGCGCTCAAGGTACTTAGGGCTAAACTCTATGAGATGGAAATGGAAAGGCAGCACAATGATGAGGCTCAGCTTCGCAGAAGCCAGGTTGGTTCCGGAGACAGGTCTGAGAAGATCAGGACTTACAATTTCCATCAGGGACGTGTTACTGATCACAGGATTAATCTTACTTTGTACAAGATCGATCAGATAATGGACGGTGATCTTGATGAGATAATCGATTCCCTCATTGCAGCGGATCAGGCCAGTGCTCTTGCGGCAAACAGTTGAAGTGTGGCAGTATATGATGTAAAATCAATTTATAGTTAACTTATGTATTTTAATACAATAACGGAGTGAGCGTGTATGAATGCTGCTTTTAAATCTGAACTGATAGCTTGGGGTGTTGACTGGGACGACGTTCTCGGAAGGTTTATGGGAAATGAGGATCTTATAGCCAAGTTTATGCTTAAATTCCTTGCTGACAAGAACATGGGAGAACTCACCAAATATCTTGCAGAAGGTAATGTTACTGAGGCTTTTAAAGCAGTACATGCTCTCAAAGGCGTCAGCGCTAATCTTGGTTTAAAAGGGATGCTGGGACACGTATGTGAGCTCACTGAGATACTTAGAGCAGGTTCTATGGATGGTTATGAAGTTGAATATAACGCCATAAAACCTAAATACGATGAACTGGTTACTATATTGGAGAAGTTCAAAGATACTGCAGTGTAATATCGTTTGATTCAAGAAAGCTTGGGAAGTAATTGTCCCAGGCTTTTTCTATGCTCTTATCAAGAGTAAAAATATTGAAAGCTGTGCCGGTGGTTATTATGAGCTCACCGTTGGTGAATCTGATATTGGCGCCAAGTGTAATATCTGAAGGGTTTAAGTCTGATTCTGCTTTTTCTGCAAGCTTTGCTGTTTCATTTTCATCCAGGTGAAAGACGAATTTGAATTTTAATGGAGTTCTTTTGCCCTTTATAAGATCAAGACAGATGGGACGCAGATCAGCCCAGCGAGAGAAATTCTCTACTGCAGTTGTGTCATCTGATTCATCTGCATAAAAATCCTTGTGAATATGTCCGTCGATATAGAAACTGTTGAAAGTATCGATGGCAACTTCCTCAACATAAAAGTTGTCGAAAAGATCTGTTGTGAGAAGGCTCTTCATGAAGCCTTTGTTGTTTTGTATCTTTACAGAGATCATTGTTTTGTTTTCCTATCTGTTTTTTCTCTTGGATAATTATATGATAAAAAAAGTCGTTTGTGTTTATTTTTTAAGTGGTTAAATTTATCTGTTTAAATTCGCATAAATATACCTTATACTAACATAAAATGAATCTTTATGAGGGGAAGTACTATGGCTAAACTGGTTAGACTTAAGGATATTGCTGACAGGATCGGCGTGAGTACCGTTACGGTTTCTAAAGCTCTTTCCGGACAAAAGGGGATGAGTGAGGAACTTAGAGATAAGATCAATATTCTTGCAGATGAGATGGGATATGTTCCTTCCGTATCAAGAAAGGTGGGAAATACTGTAAAGAGCTATACTCTCGGGGTGCTTATTTCTGAAGCGTATATGAGTGAATACAGCTCTTTTTACAACAGAATGCATCAGCAGGTTTCGCAGATAGCTATGGATAGAGGCTGTTTTACCATGCTGGAAGTTATTTCTTCTGAAAATGAGGAGAAAAAAGTAATGCCGCGAATTATCGGTGACGGCAAGGTTGACGGCGCTATCGTTATAGGCAGAATGGGAGAGGGCTACCTTAAGATGATAAAAGATGAGAGCAATATTCCCACTATCTACCTTGATTTTTGTAATCACAAGGGCGATGAAGACGCCGTGGTTTCCGACAGTTATAACGGCGCTTATTGTCTGACAAACCATTTATTTGATATGGGACATAAGACTATAGGTTTTGTGGGGACAATACTTGCTTCAGGAACCATTACGGACAGATATCTTGGATATATAAAGTCACTTTTGGAGCATGGACATCCTTTTATCGGAGACTGGATCATTCCTGATAGAGATCTGGATACGGGGGTCATGGATTACGACAGGTTTTTTACTCTTCCGGAGGATATGCCCACGGCATTTGTTTGCACCTGCGATATTACTGCAAGTATGCTTATTAAAAAGCTTCGTGAGAATGGATACAAGGTTCCTGATGATATTTCTGTTGTGGGATATGACAATTACCTCTATCCGGGATTGTGCGACATAAAACTAACTACCTTTGGAGTTGATAGCTACGAGATGGGTAGAAATGCAGTAATAAATCTTATCAGAAAGATAAGCGGAGAGCGCTACAGACAGGGCATCACCATCATCGAAGGTCACATGATCGAAGGTGAATCCGTAAAACGCCTGAACTAGTTGTCTGCGCAGTGATTTTCTAAAATTCAAAAAGCAGCATCAACCCTCCTTTCACGTTGTTCAAGGAAGTCGGGGTGATACTGCTTTTTTTATTTATAAAATCATCTTGCTCGTCCGAGTATAGCGCATTCTCAATTAAATGAATTATAATCTGCAACCATCAGCAGCAAACGATGATACCTCCGTCGGAGGCGTAGGTTGTGGATACGCCGGCTGTGTCGACGATGATCGCATCCTTGAAAGGAACCTTCTTCATAATAAGATCCCTAACAACCGCTGCACGCTCAAAACAATTTACGTGAGAGATCATAAGACGCTTCTCTTCAGGATTCTTGATCTCTGCTGCAATAAGCTCTGTCATCTTAAGAAGAGCCTTCCTGATACCTATTCCCTGTGCCTTCTGTACAATCTCTCCCTTGTTGCCATAGCAAACCGGCTTAATGCTGAGAGTTGATGCAACAAGTGCTTTCATTCCGGACAGACGTCCGTTTTTGCGAAGTGTATCAAGTGAATCAAGAACAAAATAAGTGAGCATCTCGTCCCTGTAAGCTTCAAGTTGGGGAATGATTTCTTCGAATTTAAGCCCCTTATCTGCAAGCTCCATGATCTTGTATGCGATCAGAGCTTCTCCGCAGCTGGCCGAGAGTGAATCGGCAATATAGATATTCTTGTCGCCGTACTCTTCGTGATATATATTTTTGGCAAGAAGTGCGCTGTTATAGCTTCCGCTAAGCTTGGAAGTAAGAGTAACAACATACACATCATCTGCATCTGTCTGATAAGCTTTAACAAAAAGATCGGGAGAGGGGCAAGCTGTCTTGGCGCATTCCTCGGATGCTGCAACCTTGGCCAGATAATCAGCCTGATCAAAGGTGTCATCATCCACGATAACGTCGTCACCAACCTGCAAAATAAGCGGTACAAACTCAAATCTCGGGTCGTTTTTGTATTCAGCAGGTAAATCACAACAGCTGTCTACTACAATTTTATAACTCATAGTGCCTCCACGAATAAACATATAACGTAGTATTAAATACTACATGAAGATGATACCACGTATGGTCATAACAGTAAAGATTATTGAGAGGCATTATCAAGAAGCGCCTTGGTTTCTTTGATGGTCTTACGATATTCCAATGTGATCAAAAAAGAGCACCCGTTAGTCATAGTTACATGCAAAGGCCCCTTATTTTTTATGTAATTGACATTTACTAAAGCAGCATTGCTGACAGGGCATATCTGCGGAAACTTAACGCATTGGCTGTAGAAATTATAGGCATTTCCGAGTTGATCGATCACACGGTCTTCTGTAAGCCATATTCTGACCTTCCTGCCTATTTCTTTTACGCATATAATGTCATCGCCGCTTGCATATATAGTGTCATCTTCATCTCGAAGCTCAATTCTTGGAACATCATGTTTGATGCTGCTCTTGATAAAGTTTATTGTATCGGTAAGATCAGCAACTTTAATGGGCTTATCCAGATAATAAATGTTGTCCGCAACTATTCCCGCGGCAGGAATCTCTTTTCTGTAATCGATGGAAGAGCAGCACATTATAATGGGGCTGGTGATGCCTTTATTAACCAGCATACGGGCGATATCAACGCCTGTTTCATTGCTGCTTGTCATATCGATAAAAAGTCCGTGATACATCTCGGGCTTATACATGAATGCTTCAGCGTTTCCGAAAGAATCTATGTATAATCTGTCATTAAATTCCTTGAGGAATCTGTCAGACTGTCTTCCGAGAAGTCGTTCTGTTTGTTTTCTGTCAGCTATATTGTCATCACAAACTGCAATAAACATGATCCACCTCTTTTAAATAAAACTGAACTGAATTGGTGAAAAGAAAAGGGCAAGCGCGATAGCTATCTGCAATAGAGCGATAAGAGGCAATCCGAATTTGAAATACCAATGCTTTGTCTTGTGTCTAAATGCAAACATTCCTATGGTTGCGCCAATACTTCCGCCTATACCGGCAAACGCAAAAAGGGTTGCCTCGGGAATGCGAAAGGCGTTTTTACGCGCCCTTCGCTTGTCGATTCCCATTAAGGCAAACCCTAAAATATTCACTGCTGCAATATAAATTATAAGTAGAGTAAGTGAATTCATAAATTATTTGTTCTTGGCTACTTCCTGCATCTTCATTGCACGAACCTTGGAAGAAAGTCCAAAGAGGTTTATGAATCCTTCTGCATCGTGGTGATCGTAGAGGTCACCTGTTGTGAATGATGCAATACTCTCGTTGTAGAGAGAGTAAGGTGACTTAGTACCAGCCTTGATGATATTACCCTTATAAAGCTTGAATGTAACTTCACCGGTTACATACTTCTGTGTTGATTCAATAAACGCCTGCTCTGCTTCACGAAGAGGAGTAAACCATTTCCCTTCATATACTATATCGGCAAACTTATTGCCCATATCTTTCTTCATTGTATAGGTATCACGGTCTAAAATCAACTCTTCAAGCTGCTGATGTGCTTCATAAAGAATAGTTCCACCGGGTGTTTCATATACACCACGTGACTTCATACCAACTACACGGTTCTCAACGATATCAACGATACCGATTCCGTTCTCACCGCCGAGTTTATTGAGTGTACGGATGATGTCGGAAACCTTCATCTCTTTTCCGTTAACTGACTTGGGAACACCTGCCTCAAAAGTCATTGTAACTGTTGTAGGTGTATCAGGTGCGTCCTCAGGTGTCTTGCCGAGTACCAAAAGGTGCTTGTAGTTAGGCTCCTGAGCAGGATCTTCGAGCTCAAGGCCTTCGTGAGATATATGCCAAAGGTTTCTATCACGGCTATAGCTGGAATCAGCTGAGAAAGGAAGGTTGATTCCGTGCTGTCTGCAGTATTCGATCTCTGACTCACGAGAATCAAGTGTCCACTTATCATTTCTCCAAGCTGCAATTATTTTGATGTCAGGAGCAAGAGCTTTGATACCAAGCTCAAATCTGATCTGGTCATTACCCTTACCGGTAGCGCCGTGGCAGATTGCTGTAGCGCCTTCTTTTCTGGCAACTTCAACAAGCTTCTTTGCAATAAGAGGACGAGCCATAGAAGTTCCGAGAAGATATTTATTCTCATATACTGCGTGAGCCTGTACGCAAGGTATAACATACTCATCACAGAACTCATCAACAACATCAAGAATGTAGAGCTTGCTTGCTCCGCAGCTTATAGCTCTCTCTTCGAGTCCATCAAGTTCCTCTTCCTGTCCGCAGTCGATACATACGCAAACTACTTCGTAATCAAAATTCTCCTTGAGCCACGGAATGATAGCAGTAGTATCAAGTCCGCCTGAATAAGCCAAAATAACTTTTTCCTTAGCCATGTATTTACCCTTCTTTCATTTTTATTCATTATCATCAGTGATATAATTAAGGAACGCGGTGCGATTACCGCCCAAGCGCGTTGTCTATCATAATATACTCCGCTCTATAAAAAAATGCAATAGTAAAATGCATAAATATTTAAAAACACAAAAATATATGCATAAATATAAAAATTCTGTTGCATATTTTTCCCGCGGGTCGTATACTGAAAAAAGTTTATACGCTGAATATTATGGACTTGTTCCTAAAATAGAGATATGCAGAGAGGTTGAATGAATATGATAAAAGTAGGAATCATTGGAGCTACCGGATACGCCGGTGCAGAAATAGCCAGGCTTTTACAGGCACATCCGGATGCGCAGGTTGTTTGGTACGGATCAAGAAGCTATATAGATAAGAAGTACAGTGAGACATTCGGTAACTTCTATAAAATAGTAGATGCAAAGTGTCTTGATGATAATATGGAAGAACTTGCAAATGAAGTTGATGTGATCTTTACTGCAACACCCCAGGGACTTTGCGCATCACTTGTAAATGATGACATCCTTAATAAGGTAAAGATAATCGATCTTTCCGCAGACTTCAGATTAAAAGATGTAAGTGTGTATGAAGAGTGGTACAAGATAGAGCACAAGGCTCCTCAGTACATAGATGAAGCTGTGTACGGACTTTGTGAGATCAATAGAGATAAGATAAGAAACGCAAGGATCATCGCGAATCCCGGTTGCTATACAACATGTTCAATTCTTACAGCTTATCCTCTTGTAAAAGAGGGACTTATAGATCCGGACACACTTATTGTAGATGCGCTTAGTGGTGTTTCCGGTGCGGGAAGAGGCGGCAAAGTTGCAAATCTTTACTGCGAGGTAAATGAAAGTGCAAAGCCGTATGGAGTAGCAGTTCACAGGCACACTCCTGAGATTGAGGAGCAGCTTGGATATGCAGCAGGCAGGAAGCTTACCATTAATTTCACACCTCATCTTGTTCCAATGAACAGAGGCATTCTTGCAACTGAGTATGCAACTTTAGTAAAAAAAGACGGAGTTCTTCCAACAGCTGCTGATATCAGAGCTGCATATGAGAAGTACTACAAAGATGAGAAGTTTATCAGAATCCTTGAAGATGGTGTATATCCTGAGACAAGATGGGTTGAAGGAAGTAATTTCACTGATATCGGATTCAAGATTGATGAGCGTACAGGCAGGATAATTATGATGGGCGCTCTCGACAACCTGGTTAAAGGTGCTGCGGGACAGGCAGTACAGAATATGAATATACTGTTCGGATTTGATGAAGCGAAGGGACTTGATCTGGTTCCAAGCTTCCCGTAATTATATGATTTTTGCTTAGATAATTTGGGAGATGTAAAATGGTTCGTGTTATGACTATGGAAGATTATGATGATGTCTATGCCCTTTGGATGTCAATTAAGGGATTTGGAATGAGATCCATTGATGATTCCAGAGAGGGAATAGAGAGATTCATATCCAGAAATCCAAATACAAGCGCCGTTGCTGTAGAAGATGGTAAGATAGTAGGAGCGGTGCTCTGCGGACATGACGGCAGAAGAGCTTGTCTTTACCATGTTTGTGTGAGCGAAGAATACAGAATGCACGGTATTGGTAAACAGATGGTTCATTTCTGCTGTGAACAGCTCCAAAAAGAGAAGATAAATAAAGTGTGCTTAAATGCATTCGTAACAAATGTTATTGGAAATAAGTTCTGGCAGAAAATGGGCTGGACGCTCAGATCTGACATGAATTATTATGATTACACTTTAAACGAAGAGAACCTTACTGTTTTTAATAAATAAGTATTACCGCTATATATTAGACAAAGGATGGCAACAGATATGAAGGATATTGTAGGTGGTGTAACCGCTGCCAAAGGTTTTATGGCAGCAAGCTGCGAGGCTAATATTAAGTACAGAGACAGAACGGATATGGCATTTGTTTATTCTGAGGTGCCTTGCGTATGCGCAGGAACCTTTACAACCAATGTTGTTAAGGCTGCCTGTGTTCAGTGGGATCAGCAAATAGTTGAGTCGGGAGATCCCATGCAGGCTGTAGTTATCAATTCAGGTATAGCAAATGCATGTACCGGTCAGGAAGGTTTTGATGCCTGTATAGCTACTGCCAAGGCTGTCGAGAAGACTCTGGGAGTTGATCACAGATCCGTAGCCGTTGCTTCAACGGGAGTTATCGGAATGCAGCTTCCTGTTGATAAGCTTGTTATGGGCGTTGAGAAGATGAGTAAGACTCTTGATGGCAGTATAGAGGCCGGAACAGCTGCTTCTAAAGCTATTATGACCACAGATACAGTCAATAAAGAGATTGCTGTTACTTTTGATATAGAGGACAAAAAAGTTACTCTTGGCGGAATGAGTAAGGGCTCGGGAATGATACATCCCAATATGTGCACCATGCTTGCTTTCCTTACAACAGATCTTTCCATAGATAAGAGTCTTTTACAGGAGGCTGTCAGTGAAGTGGTTGCCGAGACCTTCAACATGATCACTGTTGACGGAGACACATCCACTAACGATACCCTGCTTTGTATGGCAAACGGAGAGGCAGGCAATAAGACCATCAGAGCCAAGGACGAGGCATATGAGACTTTTAAGAAAGCTCTTTTACATGTGTGCAGATTCCTTGCCAAGAAAATGGCTGCTGATGGAGAGGGCGCTAGTAAGCTCTTTGAGGCAAAGGTAGTTAATGCCAAGACCAAGGAAGATGCAAGAACGCTTTCAAGAGCTATAGTTGGATCTAATTTATCCAAGGCTGCCATTTTTGGGTGCGATGCGAATTTTGGAAGGTTTTTGTGTGCTATGGGTTATTCGGGAGCAAAGTTTGACCAGAACGATGTAGAACTTTATTTTCAGAGCCCAAATGGCAGAATAGAGGTGTTCCACAAGGGAGTACCACTTGATTTTGATGAGAACGTTGCACTCAAGATCATGAAAGCTGATGAAGTGACCGTTTATGTTGATATGAACGAGGGAACAGAAGAAGCCACGGCTTGGGGATGCGATCTTACATATGATTATGTCAAAATAAATGCAGATTACAGGAGCTGATACTATGGATAAGGATATGCAGGAAGTATTAAAAAAGGCAGAGGTGCTTGTTGAGGCACTTCCCTATATTCAGAAATTTAACAGAAAGATAATCGTTGTAAAGTATGGCGGAAGTGCTATGAGCAACGAAGAACTTCAAAGAGATGTAATAACAGATGTTACGTTACTTAAACTTGTAGGTTTTAAGCCTATTATTGTACATGGTGGAGGTAAGGCTATCAGTTCATGGGTGTCCAAGGTTGGTAAAGAAGCTGAGTTTGTAAACGGACTTAGAGTAACAGATTCAGAGACCATGGAAATAGCTGAGATGGTTCTTGGCCGTGTCAATAAACAGCTTGTTACTATGGTTCAGGAACTTGGAGTTAAGGCAATCGGAATCAGCGGCAAGGATTCAGGTCTTTTGCATGTTAACAAGAAACTTTCAGATGGAAAAGACATAGGCTATGTAGGAGAAATCAATAAGGTTGATCCCAAGATTCTCTTTGACCTTCTTGAAAATGATTACCTTCCTATCGTTGCACCTATAGGACTTGATGACAACTTTGATACATATAATATCAATGCGGATGATGCGGCCTGCGCCATAGCAAAGGCTGTAGGTGCCAACAAGCTTGTATTCCTTACTGATATCGAGGGAGTTTATAAGGACATTAACGATCCTTCTTCGTTTATTTCAAGACTTACATGTTCTGAGGCTGATGAGCTTATTGCGGGTGGAAATATCGGAGGCGGAATGCTTCCCAAGCTCAACAACTGCACAGATGCAGTAAGAGAGGGCGTTAACGAGGTACATATTCTTGACGGAAGAATTCCTCATTGTCTTCTTCTTGAGATATTTACAAACAAGGGTGTCGGAACTATGTTTATGTCTGATGATAATGCTCTTGCTAAGGCTGAATAATTTTTTTATTTTATATAATGCATTTTTGCGAGGAGACTTAATATGAGTGAGGCTATGAAAAAATATATAGATGAAGCGGAAAGCGCGCTTCTTCATACATACAATCGCTATCAGATAGTTCTTGATAAAGGTGAGGGAGTTCATCTTTACGATATTGATGGCAAGGAGTATCTGGATTTTGTTTCGGGCATTGCTGTTTTTGCCCTTGGCTACAATTATCCCGGATATAATGATGCGCTGAAGGCACAGATAGACAAGCTCCTTCATACATCCAATTACTACTACAACGTTCCGGCTATAGAAGCGGCTAAGAAGATAAAAGAAGTATCGGGAATGGATAGGGTATTTTTTACTAACAGCGGAGCTGAGGCTGTGGAAGGTGCCATAAAGGCAGCAAGAAAATATGCTTATCTCAAAGATGGCAAAACCGATCATGAGATCATTGCCATGAATCATTCATTCCACGGAAGGACTTTCGGTGCGCTTTCTGTTACAGGTAATCCTCACTACAGAGAAGCGTTCCAGCCTATGATAGGCAACATTAAGTTTGCTGATCTTAATGATTTTGACAGCGTACTGGCTTGCGTAAACGACAAGACCTGCGCCATTATTATGGAGACTGTTCAGGGCGAAGGTGGTATCTATCCTGCAACAGAGGAGTTCCTTACTAAGGTTAGGACCCTTTGCGATGAAAAAGATATTCTTCTTATCCTTGACGAGATTCAGTGCGGAATGGGAAGAACAGGATATATGTATGCTTGGCAGAAGTACGGAGTTAAGCCTGATATTATGACTACAGCCAAGGCTTTGGGATGTGGAGTTCCGGTTGGTGCATTTCTTTTGAATGAGAAAGTCGGAGCTAATTCTCTTGTTGCCGGAGACCATGGTACAACCTACGGTGGCAACCCTTTTGCTTGTGCAGCTATTAACAAAGTCCTTGATTTATTTAAGCAGGACAATATAATAGAGAATGTGAATAAGGTGGCACCGTATCTTGAGAAACGTCTCGATGAACTCAAGGACAAATATGACTTCATAGTAGACAGAAGAGGTGCGGGATTCATGCAGGGGCTTGTGTTTAACAGGCCGGTTGCGGATGTAATTAACAAGGCGCTTGAAAAGGGACTCATCCTCATTAATGCAGGAGCCGAGATTATCAGATTTGTGCCGCCTCTCATTATTACTAAAGAAGATGTAGACGACATGATCACGATTCTTGATTCGTGCCTAGGGGATTTATGAAGCTTAGAACCAGAATTTTTTCTATAATACTTATACTTTGCACAGTTTTGGGAGCGGTAGTTTACGCTCTTTCGGGACAGAGCATTTTTGAGGAGCATGCACTTTTTAACGGCGGCAGAACCACTGTTAGAGTGTGGTATACCGATGATGCTCTGACTCCGTATCTTCAGAGTAAAGCTGTTGCATATTCGGAGACCATGAGTAAGGTTAGGATTGAGCCTGTACTGGTCTCCGGTATAGAGTATCTTGAGGCCATCAATAAGGCTTCTCTTAAAGACAACAATTATCCGGATCTTTTTATAATAACAAATGATTCGCTTGAAAAAGCCTATCTTGCGGGACTTGCTCTTGAGATTGACAACTCAGGTAATTTCCTGAATGAGGAGGCTTTTCCCAAGGCCGCTATTGACAGCGTTAGCTATAACGGAAGATATATCGGCTATCCTATGTATTTCGAAACAAGTTCACTTGTATATAACAAGACTTATCTTGAGAATATGGCCAAGGAACAGCTTGAGACTCAGAAAGAGATAGCTGAGGTTCAGATGGGAGCTGAAAATGCCCAGGCAGAAGAGCCTTCTGAAGGTGAGGAAGCTATAGCGGATGACTCTGAGGAAACCACAGGGGATGAGATTTCAGAAGAAGCTGTAGAAGAGACTGTTTCCGATGCTATTCCAAATACAATCTCAGATATTCTTACCTTTGCCCAGAGTTATAATGCCCCTGAAGAGGTAGAAGCGGTATTTAAGTGGGACGTAACTGATATTTTCTATAATTATTTCTTCGTTGGAAATTATATGAATGTTGGTGGAGATGCAGGTGATGATGTCTCACAGATAGACATTTACAATAAAGATACCATTAGCTGTATGAAGATCTATCAGAGGCTTAACCAGATTTTTGCTATTGATTCCGATTCTGTTGATTATGATAGTGTTGTTCAGGATTTCATAGACGGTAAGATCGTATTTACTGTAGCAACTACAGATATTCTTGGCAGGATTGAGGAAGCTAAGGCAAAAGGAGAGTGCAACTTTGACTTTGCTGTAGCAGATATGCCTGAGCTTACACATGACTTCAAGACAAGAACAATGTCTGTTACAGATTGTATAGTTGTTAACGGATATTCTGAGCATCCTTATGAAGCCAATGCATTTGCAAAATATATCTGTAAGGATAATTCCGGAGATATTTACAAGATGAGTGGTAAGCTTGCTGCTCATTACAATGTCAAATATTCAGATCCAAATCTTGATACGTTTGTCGGCGTTTATGCGGATTCGGTTCCGATGCCCAAGACAATTGGTACCAGCAATCTTTGGATGAAACTTGAAATTGCATTTACTGAGATCTGGAACGGAGAGGATTGTAACAGTACCTTGAAGCAGGTTTCGGAGAAGATAATGAAGCAGGTTAATGGCGGAGATTACACTGAGGAGACTATTCCTGATCCCGATGATGAGGACATTATGGCGGGGTTGAAAGAAGATAGCGATTAATGTAACAAACTTTTAAATTCACTTGCACATTTTACAAAATTAGACTAGAATAAATTTAGCATGGCGGGGTCCTCTTAACATTTGGAGGAAACATGCGAATATTTATAGTACCTTTTTTTATTCTGCTTATTATGCTGAGTGGGTGTTCTCCCACAGACAGCAGTTCAGAGCTTGTTTTCAGTGAAGATAATAACATGGACACTGCTGAAGATAGTGAGCAGGATGGTTTAGAAGACAACGGTAGCGCCGGACAGAGCGCCTCGGAGGATGTTGCTCCTGCAGATGTGGTTGTATATGTTTGCGGAGCGGTTAATGATCCGGGAGTTTATCATCTGCCGTCAGACAGTCGCGTCGGTGATGCAGTTGATGCAGCGGGCGGGTTCTCTGAGGATGCAGATGAGAATTATGTGAATCTGGCAGCCGTTATATCTGACGGAACCAAGTTGTTTATTCCGACAACGGAGCAGGTTGGAAGTATTGGTGTAAATGCAGGTTTTTCTCCGGATACTTACGATCAAAGCGCTGTTTCTGTAGACAATTCTTCCGACAGAGGACTTATAAATATCAATACAGCTTCCGCTCAGGAACTGAAGACACTTCCGGGTGTGGGGGATGCAATTGCCGATAGGATAGTGAATTACAGACAGGATAACGGCAATTTCAAGAGTATTGAGGATATTATGAAAGTATCCGGGATCAAGGATAAGCTTTTTTCCAAGATCAAGGATAAAATAACTACATCATAACAAAAAAAGTATAGGAACGGTGAAGTATGGGAAAAGTAGCACTGGTAGTTGATGATGAAAGAAGTATCGTAAAAGGAATCAAGTACAGCCTTGAGCAGGACGGCATCATGGTTGAATGCGCGTACAATGGCGAGGATGCAGTTAATCTTGCATCAAAGAGAAGCTATGACGTAGTCATTCTTGATGTTATGCTTCCGGCAATGTCCGGTTTTGAGGTGTGCCAGAAGATCAGAGAGTTTTCTGATGTGCCTGTTATTATCCTTACAGCTAAGGGCGATGACATGGACAAGATTCTCGGCCTTGATTATGGCGCTGATGATTATCTCACAAAGCCTTTCAACATTCTCGAGCTTAAAGCTAGAATTAAGGCTATCATGAGACGTTTTGCCAAGAATAACCCTGATGATGACAGCATGGTATTCGGTGATCTTAAGATCAATCAGGAATACAGACGTGTTTACATCAGAGACAAGGAGATCAACATCACAGGACGTGAGTATGAAGTCCTTGAATTCCTTGCTTCTCATCCCGGAAGAATCTACTCAAGAGATATGCTTCTTGATGCAATTTGGGGAGAGAAGTTTGTTGGTGATGCAAGAACAGTAGATGTTCATATCAGAAGATTACGTGAGAAGATTGAAGAAAATGCCAGCGATCCTCAGTATGTAAAGACTAAGTGGGGCAGTGGTTACTATTTCCAGATGGGCTGATATGAAACAAGATGATATAAAGTCTGATGGCTCTTCGAAGCTATCTAAGTTTAACGATATATTTAGAAGTCTAAAAGCACATTTTTTTATAGCGATATTTTTGACAGGACTTGCATGTTGTTTAACCATGCATGTCCTGATCATTAATGACTATGAAGAGCGTGCAGTCAAAGTCAAAATTTCTGAAATGCAGACGCAGTTCAAGATTTTGTCCAATCGAGTTACCAAGTTTGACTATTTGCAGAATACTGATGAAAGTGTGATCAATGCTCAGATTGATTATCTTTCTAATCTTAATAATGGTCGTTTGATCGTGATAAACGATGATCTTAAGGTCATTAAAGATACATATAAGATCAGTGTCGGAAAGACAATTGTGTCTAATGAACTGGTTAACTGTTTAAGGGCAGGATCAAGAGGTACGTACGCCAAATTTGATAAGAAAAACGGATATATTTCCATGATCGTTCCGATCATAGAAAGTCAATTGTCAGAGGAAGGCGATGTAGCGGTCAATAGTGAAAAGAATGAGGTTGTACGCGGAGCAATTCTTGCAAGCGTATCGACTAAGCCTATTCATGAATCTATGATACTGTTAAGCCGCAAAGCAGCTGTTTATGAAGCTCTTATTATTCTGATAATACTTGGAATTGCTGCTGCATTATCAAGAAAGCTCATCAAGCCCTTTGATAAGATTACAGCTGATATCAATGAGGTAAAAGCGGGATATACAGAGGATTCTATTGAGATTCCTAAGCTTACAGAGGCTAAGCACATTGTAGTTGCTTTCAATGCGCTCTTAAGCCGTATGAAGGTTTTGGATGATTCCAGACAGGAATTCGTTTCAAATGTGTCACATGAGCTTAGAACTCCGATTACATCGATGAAGGTTCTTGCGGATTCTCTTTTATCTATGGGTGAAGGTGCTCCGCCTGAGCTTTACAGAGATTTCATGGAGGATATCGGCAAAGAGGTAGACAGAGAAGATAAGATCATTAAAGATCTTCTCACTCTTGTTAGGATGGACAAGAAGTCTCCGGAAATTGAATTTAAGCATGTTGATATAGAAGAACTTATTGAAACTGTCCTTAAGAGAATCAAGCCTATCGCAATGCAGAGAGACATTGAGCTTACATTTATCAGTAAGAGATCTGTTACTGCAGAGATCGATGAGCTTAAGATTTCACAGGTTATTACCAACCTTGTGGAGAATGCTGTTAAATACAACAATGACGGTGGAAGTGTAAAGGTAGTACTTGATGCTGATCATCAGTATTTTACCGTTAAGATCATAGATAATGGCGTTGGAATCCCGGAAGAGGATGTGGATCATGTCTTTGAGAGATTCTACAGAGTTGATAAATCCAGATCCAGAGAGATTGGTGGAACGGGATTGGGTCTTGCTATAGCAAAGAGTGCGGTTCTTATGCATAGAGGAACCATTGATGTTGAGAGTAAACTTGGAGTCGGAACAACATTTACAGTTAAGATTCCTTTGATCGTAGCTGCAGATAAGTGATGGGAAGCATTTATGTATTTTGCAAAAAAAGGTCTACGTAATAAAATAGCGATTATATGCGGCATGGTATTAACCGCTTCTTTTGTGGTGTCATGTTCTGAGGAGAAAAAGGTCGCTGACTGTGTTGAGATATATTACCTTAATTCCAGAGCAAACGGCCTGGATTCATGGGTCAGCGATGTGAAGATTAACACCATGGAGGTTGAGGATGCTGTTGCTGATCTTATCGACGATATGTCGAAAAATGTAGTTACATCCAAGGCGGAACCTGCTATTTCCGGATATGTTAATCTCAAAAGCTTTTCAGTTAAGGATGATGTGGTTAATATGGACTTTTCTTCCGAATATCATAATCTTGGAAGAATAGAAGAAGTGCTTCACAGGTCATCTATAGTAAGGACACTGACTCAGCTTAAGAAGATTAATTATGTTAGTTTTACCATAGATGGAGCACCTCTTGAGGATCATTACGGAGAAAACTATGGCAACATGTCTGCTGATATGTTTATATATGATATTGGCAATGAGATGAATACATATGATCAGTATGAGATTAAGCTGTATTTCGTAAACGAGACTAATGATAAGCTTGTTCCTGTGTACAGATCTGTTGTGTTTAATAACAGCGCCTCAGTTGAGAGGATGGCTGTAGAACAGATTATTGCAGGTCCCAATAACAATCAGGTTTATCCCACAGTTTCTTCGAATGCTAAGGTTCTCAACCTAAGCGTTAAGGATGGTGTATGCCATATAGAATTTTCAAAAGAATTCCTGGAAGAACCTTTTGAAGTTGATCCTCAGCTTGCTATTTATTCCATCGTAAACACGGTTACAGAGTTTCCGGGTGTTAAAAGTGTGGAATTTAAAGTAGAGGGTGAACGGAGTTTTACCTTCAGAAACTTTTTGATTTCAGGAGAGTATAAGAGAAATAATGAGCTGATTCAATAACTTTGATTATTGAATTATTATAAATGTTTATTTAGTTTAGGAGTATTTATCTGAACCATGAAAAGGCCGCTGGTTGTCATGTCTGTGATAATCACGGCGATTGTCTTTATATATCTGATTTTTTCTTATGACAATTTGTTATGTGAGCCTTCAGAAGATCTGGATGGATCTTCATTGGAGTGCGTCGGAGTTGTTTCCAAAAAAGAATTGAAAATCATATATTCAGGGGATGCTGTAAACGTTCTGTATCTTATTCCTGACAAGAAAGACGGAAGCAGAACAAAGTATATCGAATGTTATCTTAATTCGAGCGAAACTCAGATACCATGTATCGGAGAAAAAATTCTTGTAAAGGGTATAGCCCGGTCTTTTAAAGAAAAAAGAAATCCCGGTGAATTTGACAGTCGTCTGTATTATTCAACACTTAAAATTTCATATAGATTAAATGAAGCTGTAATTGTGGCAAGAAACAAAAAATGCGATGTTTTAAGGGAATATCTTTATAAAGCAAAATGCTATTTTGAAGGGATACTGGATGATAATCTAAACAGCGATGACAGTGCTATCATGAAGGCTGTTCTTTTGGGAGACAGAGCTTTTATGGATGATGAGATAAAAGAACTGTATAAGAACAGCGGAATAGTGCATATCCTTGCGGTTAGTGGCCTTCACATATCTTTAATGGGAATGGGATTATATAAGCTTATAAAAAAGCTTAATCTGCATCCTGTTTTCTGTACAGTTATTCCTTTGATCTTTATGTATCTTTATGGGGAAATGTGCGGAATCTCAACATCCTCATTCAGAGCTATATGTATGTTTGTCTTAAGACTGCTGGCGCCTTTGGTTGGAAGAACCTATGACCTTCTTTCTTCTCTTGCTCTTTCGGAGATACTTCTTATTCTTGATCAGCCGCTTTATCTATATAACAGCGGTTTCCTTTTCTCATTTGGGGCAGTAATTGGAATTGCAGTGATAAAGCCCGGGATTGAAGATGCCTTTTTTGCCGGGCATAAGAAACTGATACATGATAATTACCCGCTGAATGCCTTATTATCAGGAATATCAATATTAATTGTGACGCTTCCCGTATATCTGCAGTTCTATTATACTTATCCCATTTATTCGCTTATTACAAACATTATTGTCATTCCACTTATGGGACTTTTGCTGGCTGCTGGTGGTATGTGCATTATAGTTGGTGCAGTAACTGATTGCCTTAATCTCCCGGGGTGTCTTATTCATTGTATTCTTTTGTTTTACCGTAAAGTCTGCGGATTTCAGAACAATATTCCGGGGAATATGCTCTATTTTGGACATAAACAGACTTATAGAGTTGTTATATACGCATTACTTATGATCACATGGTTCTTTTTGAGGAAAAAGAAAAAGAGTTTTATCCTGATTCCGATTGCAATAACTATTCTGACTATCAGTATTCCACATGGGCTTAAGATTACTGCCATTGATGTGGGACAGGGGGACGGTATAGTGATAACCACAGGTTGCAGCAACGTCCTGATAGACGGAGGGAGCAGCAGTAAAAGTAAAGTGGGGAAATATTCAATTATTCCGTATCTTAGCTATGAGGGAATAGGGAGTCTGGATGCAGTAATTGTCAGTCATGAGGATGAGGATCATATTTCCGGAATAATAGAAATATTCGCAGGGATGGAAAAGGGCGGAATAAAAGTAAAACAACTTATCTTACCTGATGTTGATGCTTCTTCAAGGGGGGATAACTACCATAAGCTGGAAGATATGGCAAAAGAGCTTAATATACCGATAAATTACATCAGTAAAGGAGAAAGTTTTGAAATAAAGACAAGAGAGCTTTTTAAGATATATCCATTGGAGTTTACATGCCTTAATCCCACGGCTAAGATGCAGACTGAAGGAGCTAATGCTTATTCCACCATCTTGCATATGCGCTATGGGAGTTTTACGGCTCTTTTTACAGGGGATGTTGAGAAAGAAGGAGAGGAACAGTTAAAGGAGACAATAAGGGCGAATATGGACAAATATGGCGGAATAACACTGCTTAAAGTTGCCCATCACGGATCGTCCTATACGACGGATGAGGAATTTCTTACTATGATCAAACCGAAAGCTGCTCTTATCTCTTGTGGAGTAAATAACAGGTACGGTCATCCCCATAAAGAGGTACTTGATAGACTTAAGGAAGCGGGAGCGCAAATTTACCGCACGGATGAAAGCGGAGCAGTAAGCGTGAGAGTATCAGCAAAAGGGCGGGTCGAAATAACAGGTATGCTGCAATAAAAAAACACCCTCGCCTAGCCTTAACCGTAGTTGCGGCTTAACGAGGGTGGGATGTTTTAGCTAATTAGAATGAATATCCGTTAGCTCTGTTATAACCTACGCAGATAGCGTTTGTGTTTTTGATGATGAAATAGAAACCAACGTAAACACCAACACCGCAGACGAGCATACCGATAACCATCCAAAGAAGGACGGTTGTTCCGTTCTCTTCAAAGGCCATTCCGTATCTGGGAGCGTTGTTGTAAAGTCTGTTAGCAATCTTGTAATACCAGTAGAATGAGTAGATACCGCAAGTTACAAGTGAAAGCAAGATATAAGCTACAAGACCGGGAGTTTCCTCTCCGTCACCTTCACAGGCAATATTTACATCTCTTGCAAGAGTGTAAATGAAATAATATGCATATATTCCGCAGGTGATAAGTGTAAGAAGAATGAAAACCAAAAGGTTACGATCTGTCTTAAGGGGTGCATTACCTGAATAAGCAGTGTTACCGTTAATAGTATCTTTTACATCAAGAACAGCGCTTGCAAAATCCTGCTCTGCAGAATTAAAAGCCTTTCCTGCTGCATCACCGAGCTGCTGAATAGCATCCGATTCTACTTCCTTACCACATGAAGGGCATATTTTTGTTCCTTCCGGAATCTCTGTGCCGCAATGTTTACAATACATAAATCTCCTCCTAGAAAAAATAATTAAAAATTTTATATATGAACCCATTGTGGGGCTCAAAACTAACTATGGTATCACTCGGGTCAAAGAGCCTGTAAAAGTAAACAACTATATAAAGAGCAATTATGACACCAACAATAGACTTATAAATCTTTTTTGGAATCCTATTTTTGTTAAGTATGAGAAAACATGCCGGAAGCGGAACCCAAAACAAGGGATGAAAGCTGTATGCTGACTTAAAATCCATATGAACGGCAGCATGTATACCTCTTGTGGTGCCACATCCGGGGCAGGATATACCCGTAAGAAATCTTATCGGACAACCTATTCCGACAAAATGAAAAAAGGCATATAGCGCAAATATGGCTAAAACGGCTATCCACAAATCTTTGTTCTTCATAACATGCACAGTATATCATAATCAAATAGTGATGGAAACAAAAAAATAAAGAAGTTGTTAAAAACTTTTGAGAAAAAGATGGTTCTAATAAGCTTATTCATGGTGTGTTTTTAAGACATATATGGTAACATAAAGGCTGGAGCGTGAAATAAAAATGGCAGCAAAAACTTCGGATTTTAAAGTAAAGCAGAAACAACTAAATGATGATATTGCATCAGGTAATCTCAAGCAATGTTACCTTATTTACGGAGAAGAGGCATATCTTCGACTTCAGAACAGAGATAAGCTCATAAAAGCTCTTGGTGGTGATGCTTCTTCCATGAACTTTACCAGATATGAAGGAGATGCCTGTGATCCGGCGGCTATAATCGATATGGCCGAGACAATGCCTTTTTTATCTGACAAAAGAGTTATTCTGGTGGAGAATAGCGGCTTTTTTAAAAGTGGTTGCCCGGAGCTTGCGGAGTATCTGAAAGAACCCGCAGAATCAGCTTTTTTTATCTTTGTTGAAAAGGAAGTTGACAGGAGAAAAGACATATTCAAGGCTGCAGCCAAGCTTGGGCTTGAAATGAACTGCGATGAGCAGGACGAAGACACCTTAAAAAAGTGGATAGTATATAAATTCAGGCAGGAAGACAAGAATATTTCACCCGCTTCTGTGGCTTTTTTGATCGACAGAGTGGGAACCGATATGTCCAATATAAGTTCCGAGATAGAGAAACTCGTGTGCTATGCCATTGACAGAGATGAGATTACAAGCACAGATATAGAGGCTGTGTGCGCCGGCTGGATTACCAGTAGGATATTTGCCATGACGGATGCTATAGTCGAAAAGAACAGAAAAAAAGCCATTGATCTTTACTACGATCTTCTTGCACTTAAGGAACCTCCTGCCAAGATACTGGCGCTTATAACCAGACAGTTTAACCTCATGTTGCAGGTAAAAGAGATGGATGACAACAGGAAAGACAAGGGAACCATTGCAAGTGCGGTGGGACTAATGCCGTTTCTTGTGGGCAAATATACTGCATGGGCAAGAAATTATTCTTATAAAGAGCTAAAAGATGCCCTGGAGCTATGCGCTTCCAATGATGAGGCGGTTAAGACAGGAAAGCTAGATTACATTATCAGCGTTGAAATCGTTATTATGGGCTGCACGGGAAATTGAAATTGAAAAACCGATGCGCAGGGCTTATACTATAAACTGACGTTTTTCTCATAAAAGGAGGAGTACTTTTGAACAGACCAAGACCACAGGAGATATACAGACATTTCAAGGGGAATATGTATCAGGTGATAGCAGTGGCAACTCACTCTGAGACGAGGGAAGAGATGGTTGTTTATCAGGCATTATATGGAGACTATAAGTTCTATGTAAGGCCGCTTGATATGTTTATGTCTGAGGTTGATAGGAACAAATATCCTGATGTGAAGCAGCAATATCGTTTCCAGAAGGTTGATGTTTCCGAACTTGCTGCTGATAAACAGGGAAGTGTTAAGCCGGAAGTAGTAACGCCCATCCTGGAGAGCATTGTCCCTAAGACGAGTGGGAATAGCGCAGCGCCTGTTTCTTCCAAGGAAGAGATCAGGAAGAACTTTAGAAGTGAACCTTACAAGCATTCTGCTGTTATGGATAAGAGTGTGGATCAGGAGGCCGAGGAACTTAATCTGGATCCCCTTGTTATTCAGTTCTTGGATGCGGACCTAGCTGTAGAGAAGAATGATATATTAGCCAAGCTTCGTCCTACAATAACAAATGATATGATTGATATCATGGCTATGTCTATTGGCGTAGTAGTTAAGGAAGGCGATGTTTATGACAGATACAATGATCTGCGCACATGCCTTACCACAATGGAGAAATACGAGAGTACCAGATTAAGGAGTTAATTACACTATGAAATTACTTTCAATTGCGATTCCTTGCTACAATTCTGAAAGTTATATGGAAAAATGTATTGAATCACTTTTGGTCGGTGGAGAAGACGTTGAGATCATCATTGTTGATGACGGTTCCAAGGATAGGACCGCTGAGATCGCAGATGAGTATGCAAGCAAATATCCGACTATTGTGAAGGCTGTTCATAAGCCAAACGGCGGACACGGAAGTGCCGTGAATGCAGGAATAGAAAATGCTACAGGTCTTTTCTTTAAGGTTGTTGATTCTGATGACTGGGTAAAAGAGATTGCGTACCGCAAGATTCTTGCGACACTTTCAGAACTTGCAGGCGGAGACACACAGCTTGACCTTCTTATCAGCAATTTTGTGTACAACAAAGTTGGAGAGAAGAAGCATAAGGTAATGCGTTATGCCAACATGTTCCCTATCGAGGAGCTCTTTACATGGAAGGATGTTAAGAGAACACCCAAGGGACATTACCTACTTATGCATTCCGTTATCTTTAGGACAAAACTACTTCGTGAGTGCGGACTTAAGCTTCCGGAGCACACATTCTATGTAGATAATATCTATGTTTTTAACCCGCTTCCATTCGTTAAGAACATGTATTATCTCGATGTTAATTTTTATTATTACTATATTGGACGCGAGGATCAGTCTGTTAACCAGAAGATCATGTTATCGCGTATTGATCAGCAGCTTAGAGTTAATAAGCTTATGATTGACTACTATGTTGAGAACATAGGAATGATACGTTCACAGAGCGAAAGACATAAATATATGTTCAATTATCTTGAGATCATCACGGCAGTTTCATCAGTTCTTTTGATCACAGAGGATACTCCTGAGAATCTCGCAAAGAGAAAAGAACTGCTTGAGTATATTAAGAACAAGAGTTTCTTGCTTTATCTTAAAATTAGATATAGTATTGAAGGAACATATATTTATTTACCCGGTCGAGGCGGAAGAAAAATTACTCTTGTAGGATATAAACTCCTGCAGAAGATTTTCCACTTTAATTGACCGGCGCTTGTTTCCAGGGAATTAGGGGATAATACTATGAAAGGAAAAACAAAGGTAAGAGAATTATTTAGGTTGGCTATGCCGATCATAATGTATGTGCCCATATATTTAATATGGTTTGGAGCGATTGAGAATCACAGATTTTCACATTATGCTCTTATTCATACAGTGCTTGATGATAAGATTCCGTTTTGCGAGATTTTTATATTACCGTATTATGCATGGTTTATATATGTTGCGGCTGTAATGCTGTACTTACTGTTTAATATGGAAGTAGAGGTTTACTACAAGAACTACATGTTTCTTGTTACAGGAATGACTTTGTTCCTGATAATCTCCACATTGTTTCCCAATATGCACCAGCTTAGACCTGATGTTATGCCAAGGGACAATGTATTTACGCACATGATAGCTCTACTGTACAAAGCAGATACACCGACCAATCTATGGCCCAGTATCCATGTATATAATTCACTCGGTACTATGATAGCGGTAAGGAATAGTAAGAAAATCGGAAAGATTGGCAGGATTCTCAGTGATATCATGGGGGTATTGATCATACTTTCCACGATGTTTATCAAGCAGCATTCGATTTATGATGTTGTAACTGCCTTCTTTATGGCAATCATCTTCTATCTTGCATTCTACCATTCAACTATTGTTGAGTCCTTCTGCAAGAAAAGAGAAGAGAAGCTTGCCTACAGATATTGATATTGTGGCATTTATCAAAAAGATATTTATGGTAAAAATAAGCGCCCATGCATGATGACCATGTATGAGCGCTCTTTTTATATCATAGGAAATCCTTTTTGGATCAGTTCATAAGCTGTAGCTTTTGCTTTAGGCATTCCAAAGTTATGTTATCGGATTTAACAGAAACCTCACCGTCGGTATGAACCCACATGGGAATCATGGTCTTGACTGTAAATTTGGAGGTTCTGTACTTGTAAACTCCCTTGAATATATAGTGGAAACCGAAAATTGCAAAGGGAAGAGCAAGGAACATCTTGGCTCTTGGCATATCGCCCACTATACACAGGTCAAACAGGCCGTCTGTAAGATCTGCCTTGGGGGCAAATCTAAATCCGCCGCCTTCGTGATGATGGATCATGGCGGTTATTAGCATAAAATGCGACAAATGGCGTTTTTTGCCATCTTCAAATTCGATATCACATGGTATCTTATCTGCTTTTATAAGCTGTCTTACGGCAATGGCACCGTATGTCAGTTTACCAAGACCAATCCTATTGAGAAAGTTTTTGGTTCCGGAAGAAAGAGCTTCTTCGCAAACCGCAGCGTCAAAACCTATGCCGGAGCTCACATCAAAGTAGCGGACATCGCCAATCTCATTACTGTGAAGTCTGGACATGGGAACTGTCTTGGTATTGTAGGTGAGTTTACCTATATCAAGAGTTCTGACAACCTTGCCTGCAGCTATTCTCTCAAGGAGTTCATCAAAATCTTTGGGATAGGAGAGATCTCTGACAAAATCATTGCTGGATCCGATTGGGATAAATCCAAGGATAACTTTGTCAAAATAATCGTGTATACCGTTTATTGCTTCATTTAAGGTTCCGTCTCCTCCCAGAACGATCACTCGTACGGGATATTCCATATCCTTAGGGGCATGAATAGTGAGTTTCTCCATAAGAGCGGTGGCATCACCGGGACCATTAGTGTAGCTTGCTTTGTAATCGATGGAAGATGAGATGAGCTTGTTTTCAAGCTGCTCCCAGATTTCTTTTCCTTTTCCTGAACGTGCTGATGGGTTAACTATGCAGTAATACATATATTTCCTCTGTTAAAAAAATGATTAATCGAAAATATTATAGCATTTTTTGCCGTTGTGTGGTACGATATGCAAGATGTTTGCTTTAATACATTAAATTGACGAATTAACATTTTTATTGGAGGAGCTAAGATGTATTCATTGGAAGAAGTTAAGAAAATCGATCCCGAAATCGCTTCCCTTATCGAAGCAGAGGTTGACCGTCAGAACAACCATATAGAGCTGATTGCTTCAGAGAACTGGACCAGCAAAGCTGTTATGGCAGCTATGGGCAGCCCTCTTACCAACAAGTATGCTGAGGGACTTCCGGGTAAAAGATATTATGGCGGATGCCACGTAGTTGATGAAGTTGAGAAACTTGCAATTGAGAGAGCAAAAGAACTCTTCCACTGTGATTATGCTAATGTGCAGCCTCACTCAGGAGCACAGGCTAACCTGGCTGTTCAGTTCGCACTTTTACAGCCCGGTGATACTATCATGGGTATGAATCTTAGCCAGGGCGGACACCTCACACATGGTAGTCCGGCTAATATATCAGGAACATATTTCAAGGTTATTCCTTACGGTGTAGATGAGAACGGTGTGCTTGATTATGACGAGATGTACAAGCTTGCTGTAGAGCACAAGCCTAAGCTTATCATTGCCGGAGCTTCTGCTTACTGCAGAACAATTGATTTCAAGAAATTCAGAGAAGCTGCTGATGCATGCGGCGCTATCCTTATGGTTGATATGGCTCATATCGCAGGACTTGTAGCTGCAGGCGTACATCCCAGTCCTTTCCCTTATGCTGATGTTGTTACAACAACAACTCATAAGACTCTTAGAGGACCCAGAGGAGGACTTATCCTTTGGAATCAGTCAGCTCAGGATAAGTTCAAGATCAATAAGGCTGTATTCCCCGGAATCCAGGGTGGCCCTCTTGAGCACGTTATTGCAGCTAAGGCTGTATGCTTCAAGGAAGCACTTACTCCTGAGTTCACAGAGTACGGCAAGAAGGTTGTTTCTAATGCTAAGGCTCTTTGCGAAGGTCTCATGAAGAGAGGCGTTCAGATTGTATCAGGCGGTACTGACAACCACCTTATGCTTGTTGACCTTACAAACTTCGGCCTTACAGGTAAAGAGGTTGAGGCATGGCTTGACGATGCACACATTACAGCCAACAAGAACACAATTCCCAATGAGCAGCAGTCTCCTTTTGTTACAAGCGGTATCCGTCTCGGAACACCTGCAGTTACTACAAGAGGTATGAATGAGGAAGATATGGATCAGATCGCTGAGGCTATCGCTGTTGTTATCAAGAACAAGGGTGAGAAGAACGACGAGGCTCGCGCTATCATCAAGAAGCTTACAGACAAGTATCCACTTGACTAATTTTCCAATAGAACATCAAAGTTTCAGTTAATTATAATAAGGCAAAATTGACCACATCTAAACTGTGTGACAATTTTGCCTTTTCTTTTTGCCGTGATAGCGGGGAATAAAATGGTAAAAAGAGAATATGCAGAATTGATTAGAATGTACAAACAATTCAGATTATACACAGAATATTTAACAATTATAAAGTAATTATTCAAAATAAATAAAGATTTATAACAAAATGTATTGACAAATTAACTCGCTATAAATATAATTAAATCAGATAAAGGGATTAACGATATATATAAATACTTCTCCCGGATCGAGCTACATGGGGAGAAAGAAAGGCAGGTACACTCCAAAGGGACATTTAATCTAAATCTTTAAGGAAAGGATGGTACAAACCACCAGACAGTTAGTATTTAGCTTTTAATGTTATCGTTTTATCTAAGATGTAGAAAACCGGCACTTCCTGTACATGAGAGGTGGTTATGACAATATCAGTATCTTGCAACCACAGCATACGAGTGCAAATGTTAATGGAAAGATGTGCTGAGAGGTTAGGAGGACGGTCCGTTGGACGAAGAAATAATAATCGAAGATAAGTACTCGGTATAGGGCAGAAGCAGGTTCCATTGATGAAGCTTCTGCCCTTTGTTTTGCGCTTTTTTCTCATTGCTGAGGCGGCGCTGCCATGCGCAGAGACTGAGTGCGCCGGCCTCTTATGCTTTTAGGCGGCCCGTGGTCCCCGGCAAGCGGGCCTAAACCGACTCACCAATGGGAAAGAAAACGGCACTTACACTCGATTTTGGGGAGTATATGTGATAAAATAGGGTGATAAATTTTTTGGTATGTGGGGAATGTATGAGTAAGTTTGATGAACAGGATTTTGATGAGAAGAGACTGGCGCGTAGGCAGAAGAGGAAGAAAAGCCAGATAACGGCTTTTGTTATCTTGGCAGTTGTTATTTTACTCTTGGCCGGAGTGGCAGTTTTTTGTGTATATAGTATTCGTAACCTTCTTGGTATCTCCGGAAGCCCACAGGAGGCCGCAGAAGCTGCAAGTGAAGCAAGCTCTGAGGAAGTTGTTATCGAGACTCCGGATACAATTGAACCGGAAGCCCAGGAGATGTCTGAAGAAGATATACTTTCGGAAGTTGTGGACGGATGCGTTGCCGAGCTTTCAATTGAAGATAAGGTTGCGGGACTTTTTGTTGTTACACCTGAACAGCTTACAGGCGTAGCTACTGCTGTTAAGGCTGGAAGCGGGACGCAGGATGCACTTTCCAAGTACGCTGTTGGTGGAGTTGCCTATTTTGCCAAGAATATCAAGGATGAGGGACAGATTTCCGAGATGCTTGATGCTACGGAGACTATGAGTAAATATCCCATTTTCACCTTTGTTTCTGACGAGGGTAAAAAGGGCGCAGTTACAACAAACATCACTATTGATGGGATAACAGATGTTACTGATACAGACACTGCATCAAGTTCAGCTACGGCACTTGGACTTGCTCTTTCTTCTTACGGATTTAATATGAATCTTGCACCAAGTATTGATTTAAGTGATGCAGGTCTATACGGAAGTGATGCGGATAAGGCAGGAGAGCTCGTTACTGCTTTTTCATCTGGTATTAAGGATAGCGGAGTGGATGTTTGCGTTAATTCTTTCCCGCTTAAAACTGATACATCAGCAGGTCTTACAGCTGTAGACAAGAGTAAGGATGATCTTTCAAATGGAGAGTATAAGCTCTTCTCAGCTCTTATAGATAAGGGAATACCTTCAGCTGTCATGATGTCCAATGCATCTTTTGAGAAAGCCGTAGGAGACAATACACCTGCTTCTCTTTCATCAGCAATGATAGAGGATGAGCTTAGAAACGGACTTGGATTTGACGGTGTTATTATTACAGGTCCTCTCAATGAGGCTTCTATTACAGAGTATTACACGTCGGCTGACGCTGCGGTTAACGCTATCAAAGCAGGAGCGGATATGATCTATCTTCCCGAAAACTTTGAGGAGGCGTATAATGGAGTTCTTGAAGCTGTTAACAACGGCAGTATAGATGAGAGCAGGCTTGATGAATCGCTTAAGCGAATCTATAGGATCAAATATGCCAATAAGGCAGTAGAGATAAAGGAAAGTAATTAAAGAGGGATATATGCGACAATTCAGAAATGAATGGAAATATCTCATAAATTACGGTGAGTACGAAACTTTAAAGTGTCAGATGAAACCTTATTTTCATCTTGACCCTAATGCGAAGGATGGCGGATATATTATCCGCAGCCTGTACTTTGACGATCTTTATAACTCAGCTTATGAGGATAAAGAGGTCGGTGTATATTTTAGAAAGAAGTACCGCATCAGGATATATAATTTTTCCGATAGCAGTATCAAGCTTGAGAGAAAGCTCAAGCAGGGAAGCTATATTTACAAGGAATCTGCTTCGCTTACCCGTGATGAGGTATATAAGATTATAGACGGAGATTATGAGTTCCTTTTGCACTCGAATAACAACCTGTGCAAGGAGTTTTATTTTGAGTGTATCAGCAATATGATGAGACCAAGAGTCATAGTTGATTATGACAGAACCCCGTTTATTATGGACGCGGGCACGGTCAGGATCACTTTTGATAAAAAAGTGAGAGCGGCAGTAGGGGGCTTTGATATATTTGATGACAGTCTTCCTACATTGTCGGCGCTTCCTGCGGATAAGCTTATCATGGAGATCAAATATACGGAACTTTTACCAAGAATAGTTAAAGAACTGGCTCCTCCCACCAGAAGTGAGTTTGTGGCAGCCTCTAAATATGTTCTTTGCTGTGATAAAACCAAATATCTATTTGATAATAGTTACTACATGGACGAGAGGAGTCTTATATGAGCGTTAAAGACGTAATTAGAAAATCTATTTTAAATTCGGATATTTATTCCACCTATGATCTGGGCAAAATAGCCCTTTCCCTTATAATCGCACTTATAATGGGTATGATCATTTACTTTGTTTACAAGAAGTTCTACGCCGGAGTTGTATTCTCCAAGAGCTTTGCCGTAACACTTATCGGTATGACAGTGCTTACATGCATGGTTACCCTTGCTATCAGCACTAACATCGTAATTTCACTTGGTATGGTAGGTGCCCTTTCTATCGTCAGATTCAGGACAGCCATCAAGGATCCTTTGGATCTATTATATTTGTTCTGGGCTATCACTACCGGAATCACTGTGGGAGCGGGAATGTACTGGCTTACTCTTGCAGCAGCAGTTATCATGATCCTTATGATCATAATATTCTATGCCAAGACTACAACAGGTCAGGTATATGTTGCTGTTATCCACTATGAGGGAACAGAGGCCGGCGATGATATTATGAAGGCGTTTGGCAAGATCAAGCACTATGTAAAGTCCAAGACAATTCGCAAGGGCACAACAGAACTTGCAGTTGAAGTATATGTTAAGAATGATGAGTTTGAATTTGAAAAGGATATAAGGGATATAAGTGGAGTAAAAGATATCACTCTCATCCAGTACAACGGCGAATACAACGGATGATGGATAGGGAATTGAAATAAAATTACTTAAGTCCACTAAATTCCGTCAATTAATTATTAAAAAACGTTTATATTTTTACACTATATCTTTAAAACGACACCCATGGGATGTACAATTAATGTGCAGAGATGGGTGTTTTTCTTTTTTTAAGGAGGCGACATTATGGCAGAGGTTCAATTAAATCACCAGATGGCTGATCCTATCAGTTCCGGTGTAAATACACACACTGTTACGCATCCCAAGATGCCTGCCAGAGTACCGGAGCCTGTTGCAAATGACGATAAGAGAATAGATCAGCTTCGTAAAGAGGAGATTACCAAAAAGGAAGATATCAGGACCAGAGAGTACGGACCTGTTATTGCAAGATCCAGCGACGGAGATACAGTCAGAGTTAAAAAAGAGGATATTGAGGACAGGGACGACCGCGATAAGAGAGAAAATGGCGGTATCTACGATATGTCCAAGAACGAGGCGGCAGGAAAAAACAAAGAGGAAATACCTGACGTAGAACTTCCTGATATCGAGCTAAAGGAATATGAGCCGGCGTTTGAGTATGAACCGGTTTTATATGAGCCCGGCGAGTATATGGAAAAAACCAAGCAGGAAGCAATAAAAGCCCAGGATAGCGCTAGGGAGATATATAAAGAGGAATCCATCGGAGGCGCTGATTCAGGCGAAGCTGTGGGCAGATATTCAGATTCCATGTTAAAAGAGATGTACCTAAAGGGTGATATTTCCGAGATAAGCTATGAGCGCGAGGTGGAAGCACGAGAGCAGGAAAGAGAGGCAAGAGGTCTTGAGGATAAGAAGTTCTCGGAAGATCTTGCTGATGACACTGAAAGGCTCAGAGAGATGGAGAGAACAGGAGAACTTGTTAGAGATGTAGAAAAGGGTGAAGTTAATACATCCGACAACACAGCTCCTCTCGACGACAGACTTCAGGCAATCCAAAATGCTGACGCAATGTGATATTTAAACATCCCACGCCCCGGAATGCAGTTAAGGCATTCCGGGGCGTGGGATGTTTGATATAACGTGTGTTATCTATTGGAGTTTCTGTATTCTTTGGGGCTCATGGAGCTTAGTTTTCTGAAGAGTCTGTGGAAGAAACTTGTATTGTCATAGCCTATCATTACCGATATATCTGCTATGGGTATATCGGTATTTTTTAGTAGTTCGCAGGCTTTTATGAAGCGCTTGTTTTGCAGAAGCTCTTTGAAAGTAAAACCTGTATTACGCTTAATGATGCGGCTAAGAGTATATTGATCTTCTGAAACCTCCTTGGCAAAAGCCGATAGGGAAGCATCTCTGTAATCTGTCTCGATATATCTAAGAAGCCTAAACACTATCTCCTTATCGTAAGATCTTTTGGATACTCTAATGGAATCCGTGTATTGTATCAGGGTTAAAAAGAGAAGCCCTATTGTGGCACTGTTTACTGAATAGTAATCGTCTGTATTTTTCTCCTGAAGCATGTTTCGGATAAGATTTTCTATAAGATTCTGAATCTGAGGAATATCAGAAACATCAAAGTATATGTAATTACATTCTATGTTTTTCTTGGTGAGGCAGCTTATAAGAAAGTCTCTGATGGGATTATCCTTTTGATCCAGCATGGAAAAAGCAGTATCAAAAAACTCCGGAAGAATCATGAAATTAACGGCTATATCATTTTCTTTTGCCGGAAGAATCTCCTGCTTGGCGTGCTGATTAAGAAAAAGAAGGTCACCAGCCTTAAGGGTTATGCGCTGTCCGTCTATGATGTGGGTGGTCGAACCTTTTACCATGTAAATGAATTCCACGTAGTTGTGCTTATGAACAGGGAAATGAATAAAACGCACGTGAGGACGCATATCGATCTGCTTTCCGTCTTTTAAAACACGGGCGGAATCCACCTCGTCATAGGCTGAGGTTTTCTTTTTGTCGCTGTAATAAAGGTTCCTGTTTATCTGGGTATCTCCATTTAGAATAGCCTGTTCTTCTTCAGTTATAACGCTTAACTTTTCTACGATATCTGCTTTCATTTCTCGAATCTCCCGAAAACTTATCTCTTTAAACTTTTATATATTCCAATATATCATCCCCAAATGCAAAACTGCAATAAAGGACGTAAAAGCTGCTTTTTTACGTCCTTAAAATCCCTGAGATTATAGGTGATACTAATAACAGGAAAATGTTATTAGAGTTCTTTATAAGGCTCTTTTTACCAAGGATTATCCCGGCGCAGAAGGCGGCTTTAAGGAGATATGAAAGGAGAAGGTATGACAATTACAGAGAGATATGAGGATGCACAAAAGAGATATAAAAAAATAGGGGTTGATACGGATAAGGCCCTTGAGACCCTAAGTAAGATCAAGCTTTCAATGCACTGCTGGCAGGGGGATGACGTTACCGGATTTGATACCAAGGGACCGCTGACGGGAGGAATTCAGACAACCGGAAATTACCCATACAAGGCAACTACCCCCAAAGAGCTTATGCAGGATATGGATGAGACTTTTTCGTTTGTTCCGGGTAAGCACAAGATCAATCTCCATGCTTCATATGCGATATTTGAAGATGGCGAATGGGCTGACAGAGACGAGCTTAAGCCTGAGCATTTCAAAAAATGGGCCGAATATGCCAAGGAAAGAAATCTTGGTATAGATTTTAATCCGACTTTCTTTAGTCACCCCAAGTCTGAAGTTGCAACTCTTTCATCATCAGATGAGGAGATCAGAAGGTTCTGGGTAAGACATGGGCAGGCTTGCCTTAAGATTTCTGAGTATCTTGCACAGGAGACGGGAATTGAGTGCATGATGAATATCTGGATTCCTGATGGACTTAAAGATGTTCCGGGTAACAGAACTGCTCCAAGGGCCAGATTGAAGGCTTCTCTCGATGAGATCCTTGCTACTGATTATGACAAGAGCAAGGTCAAGGTGGCTGTGGAGTCCAAGGTTTTTGGAATAGGCGCCGAGTCTTATACCGTAGGAAGCCATGAATTCTACATGAACTACGCTGCTAAGAACAATGTTATGTGTCTTATTGATACCGGGCATTTCCATCCTACGGAGAATGTTGCGGATAAGCTTAGTTCAATGCTTTTGTTTAATGATAAGATGGCACTTCACGTTTCAAGGCCTGTTCGCTGGGATTCCGATCACGTTGTTCTTTTTAACGATGATTCAATAGAACTTGCAAAAGAGATTGTTAGGAACGGATACGATAGATTCTATATCGGAATGGATTATTTTGATGCAAGTATCAATAGAGTTTCTGCATGGACCTGCGGAATGAGAGATTTCCTGAAAGCTCTTTTATATGCGCTCCTTCAGCCTACGGATGAGCTTACAAAGCTCCAGGATGACTGCGATTTTACTTCACTTATGGAGCTTAATGAAAGACTTAAGATGATGCCTTACGGCGATGTGTGGAACTATTATTGCCAAAAGAGCGGTGTTCCCACTGAGGATGACTGGTTTGATGAGTGTAAAAACTATGAGAGAGATGTTCTTTCAAAAAGACAGAGATAAAAGGAGAATTTAAGATGAAAGTACTGGATTCTAAATTTGCACAGGGCTTTTGCCGTATGTGCGTTGATGGTTTTTATCAGGGATGGCATGAGAGAAACGGTGGAAATCTAAGCTACAGGATAAAAGAAGAGGAAATTGAAAGTGTTAAGGAAGAACTTAATGAGGCTTCTGACTGGGCTGAGATTGGCACAAGCGTGCCTTTCCTTGCGGGAGAGTACTTTATGGTCACAGGATCAGGTAAGTATTTCAGAAATGTAGAGATCGATCCTGAAGCAAATATCTGCATTATAAAGGTTGATAATGAGGGTAAAAGATACAAGATAGTATGGGGGCTTAAGGACGGCGGAAGACCCACATCAGAGCTTCCTTCGCACCTTATGAACCTTGAAGTGTGCAAAAAGCGCAGCGCTGATATAAGAGTTGTATATCACTGTCACCCTGCCAACACTATTGCCCTTACTTATGTACTTCCTCTTGATGACAAGATTTTTACAAGAGAGATATGGGAGATGGCAACAGAGTGTCCCGTGGTATTCCCGTCAGGAATCGGCGTAGTTCCGTGGATGGTTCCGGGAGGAAGAGAAATCGCCGTTGCAACATCCAAGATTATGGAAACCAAAGATGTTGCTATATGGGCACATCACGGAATGTTTGCTTGCGGAACTGATTTTGACATAGCCTTCGGACTTATGCACACTGTGGAAAAAGCTGCAGAAGTACTCGTAAAAGTAATGTCCATGACAGATAGAAAGCGCCAGACAATTGAGCCTTCTGATTTTAGAGCTCTTAACGAGCCTTTTGGTATCAACGTAAATGAAGATTGTCTCTATGAGAAAAAGAGTAATATCATCGGCGAGGTATGAGATATGGACTATTATTTGGCGGTAGATATCGGAGCTTCATCCGGAAGACATATCTTATCTTATGTTGAAGAGGGTAGGATCATCACCAAAGAGATATACAGGTTTGCCAACGGAGCTTTGCAAAGAGGAGGATCTCTTATATGGGATGTGGATTATCTTTTTACCGAGATTAAAAATGGTATGAGAAAATGCAGTGAACTGGGCATGATTCCAAAGACAATGGGGATTGATACCTGGGGCGTTGACTATGTACTTCTTGATAAGGATGATAACAGGATAGGAGACTGCATTTCCTACAGAGACACAAGAACAGAAGGGATGGACGCTGAGGTCTTAAGGATAATCTCTGAAGATGAACTATACAGTCGTACAGGCATACAGAAAGCTATTTTTAATACAATCTATCAGCTTATGGCGATGAAAAAAAGTAGTCCTTCTGAGCTTCAAAAAGCCTGCACTTTTCTGATGGTTCCGGATTATCTTAATTTTCTTTTGACAGGTATAAAGAAGCAGGAGTACACAAACGCTACAACAACCCAGCTTGTAGATGCCGGGAAAAAGGACTGGGATCACGAACTTATAAAGAGATTGGGGCTTCCGGATAAGCTTTTCGGAGCACTTTCCATGCCGGGGACAGAAGTTGGAGAACTTACTGAGGACATCGCAAAGTCTGTGGGATTTAGCTGTAAAGTGATACTTCCGGCAACCCATGACACCGGATCAGCTGTTATGAGCATTCCGAGCATCCATGAGAATGTCCTTTTTATTTCTTCAGGCACCTGGTCTTTAATGGGGTGCGAGCTCAGTGCGCCCAATTGCAGTAAAGAAGCGCGCATGGCCAATTTTACAAACGAGGGCGGCTACAACGGAAGATATAGATTCCTTAAGAACATCATGGGGCTTTGGATGATCCAATCTGTAAAAAAAGAGCTTGAAGAAGGCTATGATTATCCCGGGAAAAGCCCTGAAGACGATTTTTCTTTTGCAAACCTGTGTAAAAGAGCGGAAAGAGAGCAAATAGAATCTGTGGTTGATGCCAAGGATTCCAGATTCCTTAATCCTAGGTCGATGATAAAAGAGATCCGGGAAGCCTGCAGAGAAAAGAATATGGATGTGCCTTCTTCGCCCTGGGAGCTTGCGAAGGTGATTTATAAAAGCCTTGCAGTATGTTACAGAGACACTGCAAAGGAGATAGAACAGATAACGGGTAGGAATTTTGACTGTATAAATATTGTGGGCGGTGGCTCCAATGCTGATTTTCTAAATAAGCTCACAGCTCATATTACGGGCAAAAAAGTCTTCGCAGGACCCGGAGAAGCTACGGCAATTGGCAATATAGGTGCTCAGCTTTTGTATGACAATGTTTTTTCTGATTTGGGAGAATTTAGAAAAGCTGTTCTCATTTCTTTTGAAATAAAAGAAGACTAAAGAAAAAATCTTTAGTCTTCTTTCTGCTTTGGTTTCTGAGAGGCAATCTTTTCGGCCTCTTTGTTGATATAACTAAACTCTTTTATCTCATCGCTATCAAAGGTGAATTTGATGTAGAAATCCTCGTAGTCATATTTATAACCGATTCCATATTCACTTTTGAAAGTTTCATAGTTTTCGCCGTACTTTGCAACTACATCATCCTTTGAAGTTCCGACTCCGATCTCCATAGAAGTATGAACATCTCTTTCGAGAATGGTTATACTAAGTGGTGTCTCCTCATCTTTGATATCAACAGTCTGCATTGTTATCTGACCTGAAGCAAAAGAGTAGTGGTGGTCGGAAAGCTGGAGTTCACCTTCGGGATCCGGAGTTCCCAGTGCATCAATGATTCTGTCTTTATTGCCCATAACTGATACGAGCTTTTGATTGTAATAAAATGTAGGATCTGCAGGATCCATTGATGGAGTATTTGAAGTATCTATAGTAATTGTAGTGTTGGAACTGTTGCTGTACTCGGAAAGTGCCTCCGAAGCAGCCTCTATAGTATCTTCCTCAACTGTGAAATCAGCGCTGGATGCTGTTACATCTTCTTCTGTTGGACCGCACCCTATAAGGGCAATCGTAAAAGCTGTACAGAGCGAAATCGCAATAGATTTTTTCATTTTATTCCTCATATTTCTATCCTCTTTATGCAAACATTAAACATTTAAGCGACTCCGTCAAATTGATTGAAGGTTGTCATGTTTCTGTAAATGATGGCTAGTATTTTGCCATTTCCCATTAAGAAAAACAATATCAGACCCATCAAAGCTGTATATAAGATTGCCCTTCTCTTCATCAATCTCTCTGTATGCAGCTTTTACTTCTTTTTTGGTACTTGCTAAGCTGTTAAAAATAAATTACTGTAATAACATTTATCTATTAGCGTCGAAGGCTTTCTCGTTATCAGTATTAATGTAGTAGATGTGAATAACCGCGCCATTCATCATCTGGAATCTGATGCTGAACTTTTTAAAATCATAGGTAATTATGTATTCATCTTTTTCTGCGTTATTTCCATAGACTGCTTCAACTTCTTCTTGAGAGGATCCTACGTGGATTCCTTTGGATGTCTGGATATCAGGACTTGAAATAACAATCTCAATAGGAAGCTTTGAACCATTGTAGCTAAATATTGTGCTTGATACTGAATCAGCACCGTCTTTGTCAGTATAGAAGTTATAGGTGAGATCCCGATCAGCTGCGGTTGATCCCGGTGTTCCCATGGAGCTTGCAATAGTATCACCATCATCTAGAATGGATACTTTGTTGCCGTTATATATAAATGAATCATCTGAGAGGGCAGTAGTATCAGTGGAATCTGATGTATCTGCAATGACATCATCCCGGTCACCGGGAGCCTCCACGCTTATGGAACTTTTGGCTGAATCATCATAGTTAAGACTTTCAGCAGATACTTCAGTGCTTGATATGTCAAGGGAAGTATCACTTTCTGATGTACTTCCACATCCCATAAGGGTAATCATCATGGTAGCTGCTAATAGAATGGCAGCAGTAGTTTTCTTTTTCATATTTCCTCCAATCCAGATAGAAATTTATTTTAATCACATTTTTGAGTCATTTTCATCATTTATGTACCAGTACGATGTAACTTTTCCATCTTCATCATATTTAAAAGCTAATGTGTAATCGCCAAAATCGTAATATCCTATATGAAGAAAGAAACCTTTTGCTTTAGCCTCCTCATCGATATTGTCTTCAGTGGGCTCACCGTAGGAAGCAGTAACATCATCAATTGTATTTCCTATGCCAATTCCTTTTGAGGTTTTGATCTCATCTGTTTTTACAGATAACGTGATGGGAGCTTCTTTGCCGTCAATAGTAGATGCACAGCATTCAATCTTTCCATCACCAAAGGAATAGAAAGTGGAAATAGCATCATTAGATTTTGATGAGGGCTCTCCAAGTGTGCCCATTATAGAATCCAGATCATCAAGAACTGAGACTTTCTTTCCATCAAAATCCACTATAGAATCTTCAGGTGCATTGGAATCAGAAGCCGTTTTTTCTTCTGAAGGGTTTGTATCAGTAGCAGAAGGGGATTCAGTCACATTTTCTGCCGGAATGTTTTCTGATGTAATCGATATTCCTTCGGTAGAATCGGCACCTGCTGATTCACCACATCCCATAAGAGCGAGCATCATTGCTGATGCCATTATCATTGCTGTTGTTTTTGTCTTAACCATGTTGTCTCCTTTGTTGCCTTGTTTATATGTTAAAATTTATTTGCAATGATTGGCCAATCATTTGTTATTAGTGAGGCTCCTGATTTACTTTGGATACTGTTTCTGTGTTTTCTATGCATATTCTGTCAATCTTTTTTTCAGACATATTAAGATCAAATACAAGATCCACATCTCCGTAATTATATTCGTATGCATCGTAGGTCTCGTCGTGAATCTTATCGGGCTCTCCGTATGCATCAACAAGCTCATCTATGGAACATCCGACACATATATTCTTTGGTGTCAGAATACCTTTTTCTATTATATATATGCATTTGGGCTGTTCTTTACCGTCAACGTTGTATGTCTCAAATTCAATGGCACCGGAATCCAGACTGTACAATTTCTCATCCTGGTACAGACTTCCGGGGGTGGTGTTAGAAGCCTCGAGAGCATCAAGGGTTGTCTCGGTATCATTAAGAACAGAGATGACATTTCCTTTATAAAGAAAAGAATCATCCGGAATAGAAGAGTAGGACTGCGCTGCATCAGCTGTAGCTACCGGCTTTTCTGTTTCAAAAGAGAGATCTGCAGTAATGCCGGCTACAGGCATGTCTGCCATGCCGGTGGTTGTTCCTGCATCTATCTCTGTAACAGGACCGTTGCTGCTTGAATCAGAGGAAGCTGATAAGTTACCTCCGCATCCCGTAAATGTAAGCGCTAAAGTAGAAACTAACAGTATAGTGGCTGTCTTTTTCATCATCATATCTCCCTCCTTTTATAAGCGTTTTTCCTTTTATAAGCGTTAATTAATCCCCGTTAACTGAAAGCAGTTTTGGAGTGGTAATAGTTGTGAGTATACATAACCATATCTACTTTTTCTTTATCCATAGAACTAAATCTGAAAGTTATGGTATAGGTATCAAAATGATATTCGGTTGTATGCATTTCACCGTCATCCTTCTTGTCGTCGGGATCACCGTAAGCATCTATTATTTCCTTCTGAGTGCTTCCCACGCCGACACCTCTTGCTGTTTTTATGTCAGGTGCGTTGATGTACAAAAACACTGGTGCCTCGATGCCATCAATCTTATTTGTGGAAAATTCTATGGCTCCGTTATTGTATATGTATTCCTTGAAATCATCCCCTGTTGCAGAAGTGGGATCGTAATTACCAAGTTTTGAAAGAGTAACGGATGCATCATTTAATATAGAAATTGTCTCTCCATTATATGTAAAAGAGTCATCTTCAACGTCAGTTGATACATCTTCATTTGCCTCGACGGAAGAAGTTTCTTCTGCACTTGCATCTTCTTCAGAAGATGACTCTATTGCTGTTTCATTTACTGAAGCAGTTTCTGTTGATGCACCTGCGCATCCTGCTAGTGAAAAGATCACTGCTGACGTGATCAAAAGTGCTGCTGTTTTCTTTTTCATATTATCCTTCCCGGCATGTGTATGCCTCTTCCCTTTTATAAACGTTAAGTGTATTAGTAATGCTAGTACACTTATATCACATTTCGAAGAAGATGTCAAATAATTGATTACAAAATAATTAAAAAAATAGGGATACAAAAAGATGGGGGAAAGAAAAGCCTATCCCCTAAGAGTGTAGATTTTATCAGAAATTTTGACTTTGGTATAAATGTCTGCGTATTGAGAGGCAGATATATCTTCCACATAATTTTGAATAAAATTTTTGCGAATTCCGTTTTTGATGAGAATGTCTGCGGCCTTATTGTAGGCAATGGCTGCTTCTGCTTCAGAAGCATATTTACCCACAACATAGTTGCTTCTTATGTGAATTACTGCCTTGTATTTGACAAAGCCCTTTTCCGCAAACTGTCTCACGCCGTGATATCTGTTTAAGATAATGATATTCTCATAGCGAAGATCGTAAGGATCGTCATTTGCAAAAAGATAATCGCGTCCCCTTACTGAATAGCTTTTTATGCCATAACGCTGAAGAACGGAGAGCTGACTTCCGTAATCCGCAACAAAAAGATGAGAGCCTCTTTTCATTATTTTATGTGATGAGTAGTAAAAGAGATCCTCAATATCAAATTTATATGCAATTTCAGGTGAAAGATAATAAAGAAAATATTTTTTTTCCAGATAAATAGGATTGGATATGTACATACCCTTGTCTCTGTAGTTTATAAGAGAAACATATTTTTCAAAGGGAAGAGACATATCTTTTTTGTAAGAGGAAATAACGTCCCTGCCTGAATAAAGGACGCGATGAGCCTCCTTGTAAACTCTTGCTGCGGTCTTGTTGTCCGCAAATGAGCCAAGTGCGATGTGCTTGCCGTTATAGGTTATTGATGACCTGTAGGAAGGGGTTCCGTCTTTAAGTGTAGTTTCGAAAACCCCCACAGATTTATTTTTTTTCACACAAGAACCTCTTTTATGATATACTTTACGGGAATATTGTATCAATAAAAGAGGAGTAAAAGCAATGGCAAAGGAAGTATTGTATAGTAGCACCAGAGGCGCACAGGGCC
>JAEEGK010001448.1_pt1 | contig 59543 bp, 44 predicted proteins | sample 8958771 | NCBI WGS metagenome assembly JAEEGK01 (sample SAMN16246547, study PRJNA631951) | gut metagenome | biome: gut microbiome; feature: rumen; material: SC-attached | host: Bos | place: Iran: Karaj | collected 2018-10 | reverse complement strand
GGAACGCGGGCGCGGAGGATCTGGAAGCCCTTCTCGGAGTTCATGCCCTCGATCATGCCGCGGCGGTTCTGAAGGTCGCTCATCACGTCGCCCATGCAGTCGGCGGGGACCATCACTTCCACCATATAGATCGGCTCAAGGATCTTCGGGGCAGCATTCTTGAAGGCCTCACGGAAAGCGTTGCGGCCGGCGATGATGAAGGCGATTTCCTTGGAGTCCACCGGGTGCATCTTGCCGTCATAGACGAAGACGCGGATGTCACGGGCATAGGAACCGGTAAGCGGGCCCTCTTCCAGACGCTGGGTGATACCTTTCTTGATGGCCGGCATGAAGCTGGCATCGATGGCACCACCGACCACGCAGTTGAGGAACTCCCATTTGCCGCCCCAAGGCAGTTCGAATTCTTCCTTGGCCTTGACATTGAGCTGAGTCTCCTTGCCGTCGATCTTGAAACGGGCCGTCGTCTCGACACCCTCGACGATCGGCTCGACCACGAGGTGAACCTCGCCGAACTGGCCGGCGCCGCCCGACTGTTTCTTGTGACGGTACTGGGCATTGGCCACCTTGGTGATGGTCTCGCGATACGGGATCTTCGGAGCGAGGAACTCCACGTCGATCTTATAGTCGTTGTTCAGATGCCACTTGAGGATGTTGATCTGCTGCTCGCCCATACCATTGATGATGGTCTGCTTGAGCTCGCGGGAGTACTCGACGCGGAGGGTCGGGTCTTCGGCGCTGGCGCGACTGAGGGCCTCGCCCAGCTTCTCCTCGTCCTTCTCGTCCACGGCCTTGATGGCGCAGCGATACTTGAACGGCGGGAAGGTGATCGGATCGACGACCTTGTCGTAACCCGGGGCGTTGAGGGTCTGGTTGGTCTTGACGGCCTTCAGTTTCACGGTACAGCCCATATCGCCGGCCACGATCTCGGTGACGCGGTCTTTCTTCTTGCCGGCCACGACATAGAGCGTGGTGATGCGCTCTTTCGTGTCGCTGGTCATATTCATCACGTCCTGACCCTCGGTGATCTTGCCCGACATCACCTTGAAGTAGGTGACATCGCCCAGGTGCTGCTCGAGGGCGGTCTTATAGACGAACAGGGAGGTCTGGCCCGCGGCGTCCTGTGCAGGAGCCGGGCAGAACTCGGTGACGAATTCCATCAGGCGGCGGACACCGATGTCCTTCTTCGCGCAGATGCAGAACACGGGATAGGTCTCACCCTTGTCGAAGCCCACGCGGAGGCCCTGGTGCACTTCCTCTTCGGAAAGTTCGCCTTCGTCGAAGAATTTCATCATCAACTCTTCGTCGCCTTCAGCAGCCTTCTCCACGAGTTCGGCGTGCATATCCTCGGCCTTGCCCTTGAGCTCGGCGGGGATATCGCACTCTTCGACGGAACCGTTGTCGTCCTTGAATTTGTACATCTTCATCTTCAGGACATCGACGATGCTGTCGAAGTTTACACCGGCGTTCACGGGGAACTGGATCACGACGGGTTTGCCGCCGAAAGCCTGATGCAGGCTGTCGAGGGTGTTGTCCCAGTTGGCTTTCTCGGTATCGAGCTGGTTGACGGCAAGGACCACCGGCTTGTTGTACTGCTCGGCATAGCGGCCGTGGATCTCGGTGCCCACCTCGACGCCCTGACCGGCGTTGACCAGCATGATGGCCGACTCGCAGACATTGAGGCCGAGGATGGCGCCCTCGACGAAGTCGTCGGCGCCCGGAGCATCGATCACGTTGATCTTATGATCTTTGTACTCAGCATAAAGCGGGGTGGAATAGATGGAGCGCTGGAAGATCTGTTCGACCTCGGTGTTGTCGGAGACGGTATTCTTACCTTCGACGGTACCGCGGCGGTCGATGACCTTGCCCTCGAAGAGCATGGCTTCAGCCAGCGTGGTCTTGCCGGAACGCGTGCCTCCAAGCAGGACGACGTTGCGGATCTGTTGGGTGGTGTAATTCTTCATATCGATATAAACGTTTATATTTTTTTGTTATTTCATCGGAATAGCCTGCAAAATTAATGATTCTTTTTCATTCCTGCAAAATGTTGTATGTTAAGATAATTTACTATTTTTGCATATACTATCATTATGAGATTTATGAGGAGACACCTGTTCCTGTTGTCTTTTATTGTCGCAATGACTCTTTCTTCCTGTCATGTGACCATAGATCCTGACGGTATAAAACAGCCGCCGGAGCTTATTGCCTGGTACGATTCTTTATGGAAGGCCCGTTTCGATGTCAGTCCCGAGAATGTCAGGCAATATTTGAAGCTGAATCCCCATACGAAGACAGCCGAGAATGTGGATATTACTCCCATCGCACCCGACGGCGAAACACTTGCCTATCTGCTCTCCACCGAAAACGGATGGGAATTGCTTTCGGCCGACAAACGGATGCCGCCGGTACTTGCCTATGGCCGGGACGCCGGCTTTCCGGCCGACAACGCCGCTCTGACATCCTGCCTTTCTGCCGACCTGGAAACTATTTCCTGCCTGAAAAAGGGCCTTGTCTCCATTCCGGCCGACGATGCCGCTATGCTGAAGAACCTGGCATTCTGGTTCATAATCCAGCCCGATTATATCCCGGCGACAAAAGCCGATGGGGATCCGGAGGAAGAAGAGAAATTCTGGGAACTGATCGATTCACAATGGGTCGGCGATTTTGAAGATGCAACCGGACATCTTATCCAAACCCGCTGGCATCAAGATAGTCCCTGGAATATGTTTTCTCCGCTATCCTCCGCTTCCGGCGAAACTCGGGATCCGGCCGGTTGTACGGCAATCGCGGCTGCACAGTTGTTGTTTTTCCTGCATGGAGACATCGGTCGTCCTGTCTCGGCACCAACGGAAGGTTCCTGCACCGGTTATGCGGCCAACCTGACAGATACCACATACAGCCAGACGTTTTCCGCTTTTTCGTCGGAAGCCTGGGAAAACATGGCCACAAAGTATCTTGACATTGTCGCAGGGAAGAGCGATACGTTGAGTGCGCTCTGGATCGGATTCGTCGGCAAAAGCATTGATACAAGGTATTCCCCAACGGTTTCCCAAGCTTACTTTGCCGATTTGCCGGCCTTCTTCTTGACACAAGGCGTACTGTCGTCCTTGCCGTTGATCTACGACGGAGACGTGGTGTATGATGCGATCCGACAAACCGGACAGCCCGCCATCCTTTCCGCCCACGCGACACGGACAATGGATTTTTGGGGAAATACAACTTACCAAGACGGACATACTTTCCTGGCCGATGCGGCTACCGCCGCCTATACGGTCTATGACCGGACCTACGTATGGACATCTCAAACGCAGAATGACTTATACAGCTACGGACAGACCAAGGTCGTTCGGGACACGGTCTTGTCCGGCCGCTATCTCAAGATGAATTGGGGACTCGGAGACACCGCGCAGGACAATGTAAACTATTCAGCAGATGCCAGCCATTTCCGCACATACTTGGGCGAAGACCTCTACGACTTCCAATATCATCTGATGATGATTCACGGATTCTCTGAGCTTCAATAATCTGTTTCCTGGTTTTCGAACAGCGAGGCTTCATCGCCCAAAAGGTTGAAAGAGCGGCGATGGTGTGGCGTAATACCGTATTTGCGGATGGCCTGGCGGTGCTCTTCGGTGGGATAGGCCATATTGCGGTCCCAACCGTACTGCGGATACTCCCGGGCCAGGGAGCGCATATACTCGTCACGGTGGGTCTTGGCCAGCACGCTGGCCGCTGCGATGGCCTGCACGGTGCCGTCGCCCTTGACCACGGTATGCGACGGGACGTCACGCCACGGCGAGAAGCGGTTTCCGTCCACCAATACGAGACCCGGCTTGACAGTCAGGCCGTCGAGGGAGCGTTTCATCCCCTCGATCGAGGCGTTGAGGATGTTGATGCGGTCGATTTCTTCGGCACTGACGGCCGTCACGGCCCAGGCAAGCGCTTCACGCTCGATAATCGGGCGCAGCTCGTCGCGCTGAGCCTCGGTGAGCTGTTTGGAATCGTTGAGCAGCGGATGCGAGAAGCCTTCGGGCAGGATCACGGCGGCGGCGAACACGGGGCCGGCCAGGCAGCCGCGCCCGGCCTCGTCGCAGCCGGCGACGAGTGTCCGCTCTCCGGAGAGCAGCGCTGCGGTGTCGGCGAAGCAGCGCCGCCGGTCGCGTTCCACCTCAGTCAGGGTATAAACATCGGCGACGCCCGCCTTTTTCCATATCGAAGGCGCAATGGCGCATTGCCCGCAGACGACGACCGGTTTCTTATGATATTTCCGGCAGAGCGACAGCACGCCGGACACAAGTTTCCCGTCCAGGCTCTGCCCGTCGAAACGGCCTTCGCCGGTGACGACGAAATCGGCCGCGGCGATTTTCTCCTCCAGGCCGACCATCTCGCCGAAGAGGCGCCAGCCGGGCACGAGCTCGGCGCCTAGCTTGTGCAGGGCGGCGCCCACACCGCCCGCCGCGCCGCCGCCCGGCAGCATCGTGTCGAGTCCGGCTTCCGCCGCGAAACGTTCCATCCGCCGCTCCAGCCGCTCCAGCATCGCCGCATCCGCCCCCTTCTGCGGTCCGTACACCATTGTCGCCCCATTGGGCCCCAACAACGGATTATCCACGTCGCAAGCGACGGTTATCGTCAAAGGAGTCATCCCCGGCTTGACCGGGGATCCCAGATGCCCGATCAGGTCGGGCATGACGCTGGTTATTGCACGCAAAAGACCTTCGCCGCCGTCGTTCGTGGCGCTGCCGCCGATGCCGACCACAATCTTTCCGCAACCGCGGGCGGCGGCAGCCGCAACCAGAACCCCAAGGCCATAAGTCGTCGTCTTTTCCGGATTCCTTTCTTCCGGCGCGAGCATCGCCAGTCCGCAGACCTTTGCCATCTCGATGAACGCCTGCCGTCCGCCGTCGAAAAACAGGACCGGCGCCTGGATCGGACGCATCAGTGCATCGAACGTATCGACCATTTCCCGGACCGCGGATCCGCCCAGCGCCGCCTCAACCACCTCCATCGACCCATCGCCTCCGTCGGCCATCGGCAATTTCACGATCTCTGCCTGCAAGCCACCGACCGTCTGTCGCCGAATCGCCATCTCCAGCGCGTCGGCCACACCGGAAGCGGACAGAGACCCTTTAAACTTGTCGGGAACCAGCAAATATTTTCGTATATTTGTCATCGCACAACAAAAATACTGAAAAATATGAAACCTTTCGAGATCAAAGGCCCCTATAACCCCAATCCACCGAAGCCCAAGCCGAAAAAACGGCCGCTCGAACTGGGAATGGAGCAACTTCAGGACGTAGGGCACATCATCGCCGTCGCCTCCGGCAAAGGCGGCGTCGGAAAATCCACCGTCGCCGTCAACCTGGCCGTAACCCTGGCCCGGATGGGCTATAAAGTCGGCCTGGCCGACGCCGACGTGTACGGCCCCTCCATCCCGAAGATGACCGGCACCGAAAAAGCCATCCCCGAAGTGGAGGTCTACGATGAAATGGGCCAGCCGCTCCCCATCGACGCGGAACTCACCGAAGACTGCAAGGAAATCATCTGCCCGATCGAGAAATACGGCGTCAAATGGATGAGCATCGGCTACTTCGCCCGGCCGGAACAGGCACTCATCTGGCGCGGCCCGATGGCCTGCAACGCCCTCAAGCAGATGATTCTTCAGGTGAAATGGGGCGAACTCGACTTCCTGCTCATCGACCTGCCGCCGGGAACCGGCGACATCCACATCTCCCTGGTCCACGACATTCCTTTGAGCGGGGCTGTCATCGTCACCACGCCACAGGCCGTGGCCCTGGCCGACGTGGAGAAGAGCGTCAACCTCTACCGCAACCCGCAGGTGGAAAAACCCATCCTGGGCATCATCGAAAACATGTCGTGGTTCACGCCCGCCGAACTGCCGGAGAACCGCTACTACATCTTCGGCCGCGACGGCGGCCAACTGATCGCCGACAAATACGACCTGCCGCTCCTGGGCCAGATTCCGCTCGTGCAGAGCGTCTGCGAAAGCGGTGACGCGGGAACCCCCGCCGCCCTCAACGACGGTCCTCTCTTCGACGCCATGCGTGCCGCCGCTGAAGAAATCATCCGTGGCGCATAGCTGTCAGATTATCAGCACTTTAAACAAAATCGGTTGCGTATTTTAACGCAACCGATTTTTGCTAAGTCGCTGATTCACAGGTTTCCCAGCGCCACGGGCATAACGATCGTCGGATTATTTCTCCGGCGCCGTGCTCCGCAGGAACAGTTCGTCCATCTGGACGTCGTCGATGCGCGAAGGCGCGTCGAGCATCACGTCGCGTCCCATATTGTTCTTCGGGAAGGCGATGTAGTCGCGGATGGTCTCCTGGCCGCCGAAGAGGGCGCAGACGCGGTCGAAACCGAACGCCAGGCCGCCGTGCGGCGGGGCGCCAAACTTGAATGCGTTGATGATGAAGCCGAACTTATAGTCGGCGTCTTCCTTCGAGATGCCGAGCACCTCGAACATCCGCTGCTGGACATCGGCCTCGTGGATACGGATCGAGCCGCCGCCCAGCTCCACGCCGTTGAGCACGAAGTCGTAGGCGTTGGCGCAGACGCGCTCGAGGTCTTCCTTCCTGTTGCTGTAGAACCAGTCCAGGTGTTCCGGCTTCGGAGCCGTGAACGGATGATGCATCGCATAGAAGCGCTGCGTCTCGTCGTCCCATTCCAGGAGCGGGAAGTCCACCACCCATAGAGGGGCATATTCGTGCGGATTGCGCAGGCCGAGGCGGTTGCCCATCTCGATGCGGAGCACGCCGAGCATCGTCTGGGCCTTGCGTTTGGCTCCGCAGAGCACCAGCACCAGGTCGCCCTTCTGAGCGCCGGCGGCGGCGGCGATGGCCTGTACTTCTTCCGGTGTGTAGAACTTGTCGACCGATGACTTGACGGAACCGTCTTCGTTCACTTTAATGTAGACCAGGCCTTTGGCGCCCACCTGCGGGCGTTTCACCCACTCGGTGAGTTCGTCGGTCTGCTTGCGGGTGTACCCGGCACAGCCGGGAACGGCGATCGCACCCACGTATTCCACGCTGTCGAAGACGCTGAAGCCGTGTCCCTGAACCAACGAGGTAATCTCGTGAATCTTCATTCCGTAGCGGATGTCGGGCTTGTCGGAACCGTAGTTGTCCATAGCGTCGTACCAGCTCATCCGCGGAATCTTCGGCGCAATCTCCACACCGATCACTTCTTTGAAAAGGTGCCGCATCATGCCTTCGAACACTTCGAGCACGTCTTCCTGCTCCACGAAGCTCATCTCGCAGTCGATCTGCGTGAACTCGGGCTGGCGGTCAGCGCGCAGGTCTTCGTCGCGGAAGCAGCGGACAATCTGGAAATAGCGGTCGTAGCCCGCCACCATCAGCAGCTGCTTGAAGGTCTGGGGGCTCTGCGGCAGGGCGTAGAATTCGCCGGGGTTCATACGGGAGGGAACCACGAAGTCGCGGGCACCTTCCGGCGTCGATTTGATGAGGAACGGGGTCTCGATTTCCAGGAAGCCCTTTCCGTCGAGATAGTTCCGCACTTCGTGCGCCATCCGGTGACGGAGCATCAGGGCACGCTTCAGCGGGCCGCGGCGCAGGTCGAGATACCGGTATTTCGCCCGGATATCCTCGCCGCCGTCCGATTCGTCCTCGATGGTAAAGGGCGGCGTCAGCGAAGCGTTGAGAACCTTCAGGTCCGTCAGGCGAATCTCGATCTCGCCCGTCGGAATCTTGGCATTCTTGCTCTGGCGTTCCTCGACCACGCCGGTCGCCTGGATCACGAACTCGCGGCCGAGACGGGCCACGGTCTCACTGATCTTCGGATCGGTCGTCTCATCGATGCGCAGCTGCGTGATGCCGTAGCGGTCGCGGATGTCAACGAAACTCATACCGCCCATCCGGCGGCTTTTCTGAACCCAGCCGGCCAGGGTTACGGTCTGGCCCGCATCGCTGAGTCGCAATTCTCCACAAGTATGTGTACGGTACATATTTAGTTTTTCTCAAAAAGCATTTCCGTGGGATCCAGGTTCTGCATCATGCGCAGACCCTTGGCCAGTTCGGCCGACCAGATGAAGTAGCCCGTGGCGGAAAGATGGATGCCGTCGCAGGTGCACTCATCCTTCAGATCACCGTTTCCGTCGGAAACCAGGCTCGCAATATCCAGATAGACATAACTGTAGCGTTCCTTACCGGCGTCGAGCAGTTTGTTGACCTCGGCCGCCTTTTCGTTGAAGCCGGCATAATACGGAGATTTCGGGTTCATCGGGAGGATGCTCTGTACATACAGCCAGGTCGTGGGATACTGTTCCCGGATATCCTTGATCAGCGACTCGAAACGCTCCCAGACCTTGAGGGCCGAAACTTCAGGATCGTTCACGAAATCGTTGGTGCCCGTCATCAGGAAGAACTTGTCGGGCTTGGTGCCCTCAAACATATCGATCCGCTGATGGACACCGTCCACCACGTCACCGCTGATACCGCGGTTGACGATATAGCCAAGCGGGAAGAGTTCCGGCCAGGGAGCGTTGTTGGTCAGACTGTTGCCCAGCATGACAATCCGGCCTTTCTCCTTGGGAAGGGAACGAAGCATGGAAACCCGGTGCTTGTAATAATCCGAGACCTCGAGCGGATATTCGCGATCGTCCGGCAGGTTGAGAGCCGGTTTGCCGATCTGGCGTTCGATGGCCTTTGCCAGGGCCGAGTAACCGGCGCCGTTGAGCAGTTTGCCGCCGTCCCAGGAGAAGCGGCCGTCCTCGATGCCCTGCTGCAGGGCGGCGTTCACGTCGATGCACTCAAAGGCACCGCCTTTGGCATACTCGTGGATGGCCTCGTTGACCTTGGTACCGGCCGCTTTCTGCTCTTCACTGAGGACCGGGCTCAGCACGATATTCATATAATAGCACTTCGTCTCGGGCGAAAGCTTCGACACGCGGGTGAAGATGTGCTTGACATTGGCAACGATCGTGTCGACGGCGGTGCCGTGAAGCAGGTCGTTGAGACCGGCGCTGACGAAAATCTTGCCCGGCTTCTGCTTCGCGATCCGGTCGATGCGGTACAGCACGTGGTCGGTGGCATCGTAGGTAATGCCACGGTTCTTGACGGTGGTATCGCCGTAGAACTCATTCCAGAGGCCCCGGTCGATATAATCGTCGCCGACCATCACGATGTTTTTCGGATAAACCGGCAGTTCCGAATACAGGCCGTTCTTTTCCGCAAAATACGTCGTGTTGGTGTACCACGACGGCTCCGCCACCGGAGGAAGGGATTTCTTGTTGCAGCCGGTCAGGACGACGGCTGCCAAGGCAAACACAAAAAGAATCTTTTTCATCTTATTGATTGATTTTTTAGATTATACGTTGAAGAGGAAGTGCATGATATCGCCATCCTGCACCACATATTCCTTGCCCTCGCTGGCCATCTTGCCCGCCGCCCGGCAGGCCGCTTCGCTGCGCAAAGTCACGAAATCCTCATATTTGATGACCTCGGCCCGGATGAAACCCTTTTCGAAATCGGTATGGATCACGCCGGCCGCCTGCGGCGCCTTGTCGCCCCGCCGGATGGTCCAGGCACGGCATTCGTCGGCACCCGCCGTAAAGAAGGTCTGCAGGTTGAGCAGCGCATAGGCCGCCTGGATGAGCCGGACCACGCCCGATTCTTCCAGCCCGATCTCCGAAAGGAACATCGCGCGTTCTTCCGGGTCGTCGAGCTCCGAAATCTCGGATTCGATCTTCGCGGAAATCACCAGGATCTGGGCGTCTTCGCCCGCCGTCGCCTGGCGCACCGCCTCGACATAGGCATTCCCCGTCGCGGCCGCATTCTCGTCCACGTTGCAGACGTAGAGTACGGGTTTGTTGGTCAACAGGCAGAACTCCCGCGCAATTCGGACCTCCTCCGCGTTTTCCAGTTCCACTTCGCGGGCATTACGGCCCTGTTCGAGGACCTCCTTGTAGCGGAGCAGCACGTCCACGGCCTTCTTGGCCTGCTTGTCGCCGCCCGTCTGGGCCTGCTTCTGCAGTTTTGAGAGCCGGTTGGTAACCGTTTCCAGGTCCTTGATCTGCAGTTCGATGTCGATGATCTCCTTGTCGCGGACCGGATCGACGCTACCGTCGACGTGCGTCACGTTCGGGTCGTCAAAGCAGCGCAGGACGTGCAGGATGGCATCGGTCTCCCGGATGTTGGCCAAAAACTGATTGCCCAGGCCCTCGCCCCGGCTGGCTCCCTTCACCAGACCCGCAATGTCCACGATCTCCACCGTAGCGGGAATGGTCCGCTTCGGGTGGCAGATTTCGGTCAGGACCGTGAGCCGGTTGTCGGGTACCGTCGTGGACCCGATGTTCGGTTCGATGGTGCAGAAGGGGAAATTCGCCGCCTGCGCCTTCGAAGAACTGATGCAATTGAAGAGGGTCGATTTACCGACATTCGGCAATCCCACGATACCGCATTTCAAAGCCATTTTACTCTTTTTAATTTTAACTTGCAAAGATAGCAAAAATGTGATTGATTTTTATTATCTTTGGCTGGTTAACCCGAGATAAATCCCGATCGTATGAAAAAGATACTCTTTTCCCTCGCGCTCCTGTGTTTCGGCCTGAGCCTGGCCGCCGCGCAGGACGAAAACTGTTTTTCCGTCATCGCCGGCCGGAATGCAACGGTCGACGGTTCCGTACTGATGGCACACAACGAAGACGACAGCGGTGAGCAGATGCTCAACATCTACGTTGTTCCGGCTACCGACAAGAACCTGCGCTACATCTGGTGCGAATTTCCGGGAATGGAGGTGTCCGATGTCCTGATGAACCAGTTCGGCGTTTCGGTGGCCTCCAACGGCTGCCCTTCCCGCGAAGACAAAGGGGATATTTCCGGCAACGGCGTGCTCTACGAGGTGCGCACTTCGGTCGCCAAATACGCCCGCACCGCCCGCGAAGCCGTGGTGCTGATCGGCACCCTGGTCGAGACGTTCGGCTACAAGGGCAGCGGCCGTTCCTACATTGTGGCCGACCCCTCGGAAGGATGGGTTGTCTCCGTCGTCAAAGGCAAGCACTGGGTGGCCCAGCGCGTTCCCGACGACAAAGTGATGACCATTCCGAACTACTATGTCATCGGTGAAGTCGATCTCGACGACGAAGAGAATTTCGCAGGCAGCGACGACCTGGTGGAATACGCCGTCTCGCGCGGCTGGTACAATCCCGACAAGGACGGCGCCTTCAACTTCGCCAAGGCCTACGCCTCCGAGAAATCCCTGTCGTCGGTCAACAGCATCAGCCGCCACAAGCAGGCCTGGAATTACTTCTTCGGCGCTGACCGTCCGGGTGAATTCGCTTCCACCCCGATGAAAAAGGTCTCGATCCGTGATATGATGAACGTCCTGGCCCTCCACCATCCGGCCGATGCAGAGGGACACCTGGTCAACAGCATCTGCAACGACAACACCATCCTTTCCTCCATCTTCCAGCTCCGCCCCACCCTCGACTTCGAGACGGGCTGCGTGATGTGGAACGCAATGGGCCATCCCTGCTGCGAAGTCTATGTCCCCTGGTATGCCGGCATAACCGAAGCGCCGGCCGGACTGGGACGCTTTAAGACCGCTCAGGAAGCCGAGAAAAGGCATATGACGGACGGCAAGGACCTTCGCAAGAAGTATCCGAACCATTTTTATTGGAAGTATGTGGACGGATGGGACGCTTCCTTTGACCCCAGCACCCAGCAACGCGAAGTCTTCCGGGCGCGGCGCGCCTTCGAGAAAGAAGCCACAAAAGACTACAACGCTTTCATCAGGAAGTTCTATTAAAAAAAGAAGCCCGGTCGCGGGCTTCTTTTTTTATCGCAAGTGTTTGATATACGTACTCAGCGTGATATTGCTGTCGCCTGTCGACGTATAGAATCCGTGTTTGGGCGTACGCTCCAGTCCGTCGACAATGGCTGTCAGCGACGTGGAAACGAGCGTTTCGTTGTAACGGCGGATCTCATCGACCGCATACGTATTGACCGCATCCCACAGGCCTGCAAGGACGGCGATCTTTTCCATTTCCTCGCGATTCCAACGGTTGTGTGAAGCAAGATACTCCAAACCGAGCGCGATTTCCTGCTTGGAGAAACCGGGCGCCGGCTCCGCCGGTTCCGGTTCGGGCGCGGTTGCGACCGTATCCTGCAAGGCAAGGGTATCCGGAACGGGCATCGCGATTCCGGCCACGGGCGGAACCTCGTTCCGATCGCGGTCGCCAGCCCGAAGGCCCAGCACGAAACCCAACAGAATAGCACTGCCCAGCGCCAATGCGCCGAGCAGCAAACGCCCGAGACCGGGCTCCTTGATCTTGCCTTTATCGACTTCCACGTCGGGATGACACGACTCGAACGTGCGACTCCTTGGTCCCAAACCAAGTGCGCTACCAACTGCGCCACATCCCGATAGGCCGCAAAGATAAAAAAAATCGGAATTATCCCTTTTAGTGTTGTAAGAATCCTGGACTTTTAGGGTATATAGTCATAGATTTAGGTTAAAAGGACTTGAACTATGACTATTTTTGATTTCCATAAGCGTTTCCCCACAGAGAAGTCTGCCATTGACTTCATCATCAAGGTTAAATACAACGGCACTTATGTGTGCCCGTTCTGCGGTTGTGTTCACAGTATCTACCGTGACAATACTAACAACGGCAAGGATTTGTATTGCAACAATTGCAAGTCCCATTTCTCTGTCCTGACAGGGACTATCTTTGAGAATACCCACCTTGACATTCGTATGTGGCTTTATGCCATGAACCTTGTGATGGTAGCCAAGAAGGGTATCTCTGCTTGTCAGTTGCAGAGGGAACTTGGTATGAAATCCTATAAGGGTGCTTGGAGAATGCTGCACCTTATCCGTGAAATGATGGGCAAGGAGGAATACAAGGATTGCTTTGAAGCCATTGTGGAAGTGGATGAAACTTATGTGGGTGGAAAGCCTCGCAAGGAGAACATCCATAACGAGCGTGAAACCAACGAGAAATACAATAAGCGTGGGCGTGGTTCTTCTTCCAAAACCCCTGTTATCGGTGTTAAGGAAAGAAGTAGTGGCAGGGTGCATTGTGTTGTGGCTACCGCCAATGCCAATGGGCAGAAACTAACGGGCAAGCAGTTGCTGAAGGTACTGAACGATGCTTGCAAGGAAGGCACTACGGTTATGACTGACCAATACAGTGGCTACAATGTCATTGACGAGGGAAGGGTGGAGAACACAAAGAATTTCATCCGTATCATGGTGAACCATGAGGTTGAGTTCTCCAAGGGTGACGGAAAGCATACCAACGGTATTGAATCCTTTTGGGCAATCGTGAAGCGTGGCGTATATGGTGTCTACCACCATGTCTCCGTCAAGCATATGCAGACATATATGGACGAGTTCTGCTTCCGTATGAATCATCGCAAGGTAGAGGACGGATTTACAAATCTCGTGAAACTATCCGTTGCTGCATAGTTTTCTCGGATTTTACTGAATTTCAAAGTATTTATAAGAAAAAAGAGCGATTACCTCGCTCTCTTTGTCCATACGCTCTGTCCGCTACTCGTAGCACCCTCGGATAGTCCACCATTCGCAGGCTTTCTACTGTCATTGCCGATTGTTGCGTAGGTTCAATGCAAAAATAACTGGAATAATTGTAATATGCAAATGGAAACGATAACATCTACACATACATATAGTTCGGAGGAACTTATAAACATGGTTCTAAATAGTCTCGGATTAAAACGAGAGGATATCTCAACATATCAAGACTATGTTTTACCAAATGGTTTATATTTGAGGCTTCGGATATCAGACCACGGGGTTAATCTTTCAACTTGGTTCAATAAGAATAAAGAACAGAGAGATGAGGACCCATTACTGCCAAAACTCAACAAAAGCACTAATATTGCCATTTCTTTTGCCCCCAACGAAGAAGAGTGTGCGGAAAAGGGTATTGATTTCCCTCAAAAGACAATCAATAAGACGAGGGTCAAGACAGATGCTGGCAATAATGTTAAACCACAATTCTCTGTAGGTCATATTCAATATGCATCGTGGCTTTTGACGGATACCGATACTGAACTTATTGCAACGGCTATAAAAGCATTTACGGAGAACGGAGTTTACACCGACCCTTTGGGGTTATCGTCAGGTAAGATTATCGCATGGAACGACACCTCAAATTTGCCACCTCAAAAACTAACAAAAAGCACCAACACCATCAAACTGAAAGAATCAGAATTAAGAATGATGATTAAAGAATGTATCACAAGAACCTTGAACGAGGCAGACAGACATAGAGAAGGTTATTACAAAGATAAACCTGACCGTCATAGAGAAGGTTATTGGAAAGAGCGATGGGAAAAGCAAAAAGCAGCAAAGGAAATTAAAGATAAAACAAAACAGGAAAAACAAAGAAATACTTCTAAATCAAAGAAAAAGAAAGAGCCTGGTGTGTATGACCTTGAATACTGGTTTGGGGGTGATATATAATCATTGACACAAAAAGAGCCGTAAGTACAAAACTACGGCTCTTATATTGTTATTTACAACATCAAAAGGGATAATTCCGAAAAAAATTTGGCGTATTTCAGAAAACCCCCTATCTTTGCATTCCCTCGTCTGCCAGCACGCAGCCTTGTGGCATCAGCCGCTAGCGGAGACCGGGCAGCGAGAGCCTTGTGTGATAGCAAGGCCGGAGCGAGGGGCCCGGGGCAGGCCCCGGTATAACACGGTGAGGTGGGTGAGTGGCTTAAACCACCAGTTTGCTAAACTGACGTACGGGCAACCGTACCGGGGGTTCGAATCCCCCCCTCACCGCAAAACTCGATACACAGCTGGCTGTTTGCAGCCGGCTGTTTTCGTTATTGGCCGGACGGGGAGCTTGCTCACCGGCAGGACAATGACGGAAACAGCCAAGACGGCCCGTAGGGCCGGCAGCTGTGTATCAAGTTTTACAAGGGCCCCGCGGCGAGCGGTGGGGAATGCGCAGCCCCGCGAGCACAATCCCCAGCGATAAATTTTACCCCTGAAGGCCAACTTCCTGTTAACCACCGCTTAACGCAAAATCGCCCTCCCCTTGAAGGGGAGGGCAATTTCATAAAAACAACTGTCCGTCAGCGACTTAATCTCCAGCGAAACCCTAGATCTTGTGGATCTTCCGGAACAGCGGTTTCATGCTCACGCGCTGTTCGACGATATCGTGCAGGCGTTCGATGGGGATGCGCTCCTGCTGCATCGTGTCACGGTCGCGCAGCGTCACACAGCCGTCCTGGAGCGTGTCGTGGTCGATCGTGATGCAATACGGCGTGCCGATGGCATCCTGGCGGCGGTAGCGCTTGCCGATGGAATCTTTCTCGTCATACTGGCAGTTGAAGTCGAAGCGCAGGCTGTCGAGGATCTCGCGGGCTTTCTCCGGCAGGCCGTCTTTCTTGACCAGCGGCAGCACGGCGAGTTTCACGGGCGCCAGGCAGGCGGGCAGGCGGAGCACCACGCGGGTCTCGCCGCCTTCCAGCGCTTCCTCGCAATAGGATGACGAAAGCACGGCCAGGAAGGTGCGGTCGAGACCGATGGAGGTCTCTATGACGTATGGCGTGTAGCTTTCGTTGGTCTCGGGATCGAAATACTGGATCTTGCGGCCGGAGAACTTCTGGTGCTGCGACAGGTCGAAGTCGGTGCGGCTGTGGATGCCTTCGAGCTCCTTGAAGCCGAACGGGAATTCGAATTCGATGTCCGTGGCGGCGTTGGCATAGTGGGCCAGCTTTTCGTGGTCGTGGAAGCGGTATTTTTCGTCGCCCAGGCCGAGGGCCTTGTGCCAGGCCAGACGTGTCTGTTTCCACTGGTTGAACCACTTCATCTCCTCGCCCGGACGGACGAAGAACTGCATCTCCATCTGCTCGAATTCGCGCATGCGGAAGATGAACTGGCGCGCCACGATCTCGTTGCGGAAAGCCTTGCCGATCTGCGCGATGCCGAAAGGCACCTTCATACGACCGGTCTTCTGCACGTTGAGGAAGTTTACGAAAATGCCCTGGGCGGTCTCGGGACGCAGGTAGATGGTACCCACACCACCGTCCACATTGCCCAGCTGCGTGCTGAACATCAGGTTGAACTGACGCACGTCGGTCCAGTTCTTGGTACCGGAGATCGGGCAGGCGATCTCACAATCCACGATGATCTGGCGGAGTTCCTTCAGGTCGTTGTCGTTGAGGGCCTTGGTCATCCGCGCGTGCACCTCGTCGTATTTGGTCTTGCTGCGCAGGACGTTCGGGTTGGTGGCGCGGAACTGCGCTTCGTCGAAGCTTTCCCCCCATTTGCGACGGCCTTTCTCGACCTCCTTGTTCATCTTTTCCTCGAGCTTGGCGAGATAATCCTCGATGAGCACGTCGGCCCGGTAGCGCTTCTTGGAGTCTTTGTTGTCGATGAGCGGATCGTTGAAGGCGCCTACGTGGCCGGAAGCCTCCCAGATGCGGGGATGCATAAAGATGGCCGAGTCGATACCCACGATGTTGTCGTTGAGGTGGACCATCGCCTCCCACCAATAATTTTTGATATTGTTTTTCATCTCGACGCCCATCTGGCCATAGTCGTACACGGCGCTCAGGCCGTCATAGATCTCGCTGGATTGGAAAATGAACCCGTATTCCTTGGCGTGGGCCACGAGGGTTTTGAAAACTTCTTCCTGTGTCATATTGTAATATCGTTTAATAATTCCTGTACATACGGCCGCTCCCAGAGCTGGGGATGCGGTATCACGAGCCGCTCCGTGCGGATTTCCCGGTCATTGAAGCGGAGGATGTCGATGTCGATGGTCCGGTTGCGGAATATCCGGCGGCCGTCCGCATCGTACTCCGCTTCGTGCCGGGGCCGGCCCAACTGTTCTTCGATGTCCTGGCAAGTATCGAGCAGGTCCTCGGGCGTAACGTCGCTTTCGAAGCAGACCGCCTGATTGAGAAACGGAGGCCCGTCGAAACCCAGCGCTTCCGTCTCCAGGATCTGCGAACAAAGCATATCCACGCGCAAACGCTCGGCCAGCAGCGCCTTGGCCTGTTCCAGATTCCACTCCCGGTCGCCCAGATTCGATCCTAACACCAGGTAAATCATAGCATTCCCAGTTCCAGTTTGGCTTCCTCGCTCATCATGTCGGTATTCCATTCCGGCTCGAAGACGAGTTCCACTGCCACATCTGTCACGCCCGGCACGTCCAGCACCGCTTCGCGCACCTGTGCCACCACTTCGTCGGCAATCGGGCAGTTGGGGGCGGTAAGCGTCATCGTCACCGACACCTTTCCCGTCTCGTCGCCCTTGATTCCATAGATGAGACCCAGATCATACACGTTCACCGGAATCTCCGGGTCGTACACGTTGCGGAGCGCCGCCACGATGTCAGCCTCGATGTCGCCGTCCGGCGCCGGCTTTTTCGTTTCCAGGGCAGCCGCCGCATAGCCCTTGATCGTCTGGATCATCGAGACCAGGCCGTTCGCCCGGGTCGGCGAAAGGTTCTCCTTGAGGCCGATCTCCGCGATAAAATCTTCGTTTGCGGCGAGGATGTCGGCGGGCGTCTGCCCGTCATAGACCTTGAGCAGCAGTGAGATAATGCCTTTGGTGATGATGGCGTCGCTGTCGGCGGCAAAATGCAGCCGACCGTCCTCATTGCGGCAGGAAAGCCATACCCGCGACTGGCAGCCGCGGATCAGGTTTCCTTCCGTCTTGTCTTTCTCATCGATCAACGGCATATTCTTGCCCAGTTCGATGAGATATTCGTATTTGTCCATCCAGTCGGAGAATACGGAGAATTCTTCGACGATTTCGGACTGTATTTCCTGTATCGTTTTCATCGCAGCATATTGATGGCCCGCCGGAGCGCCGCTACGAAAGCTTCGCACTCCGCCAGGGTATTGTACGGGGCCAGCGAGGCCCGCAGGATGGAGGTCTGGCCATAGCGGTGCAGCAGCGGCTCGGCGCACACGTGGCCCGACCGTACCGCAATCCCGGCTTTGTCGAGAATCTGGGCCAGATCGGCCGGGAACGCGCCTTCCACCGAGAAGGAAAAGAGCGGGATCTTCCGTCCGGGGTCGCGCGGAAGCCCGTAGATACGAAGTCCGTCGATCTTTCCCAGTTCATCCAGCAGATAGTCCCGCATCGCCCGCTGGGCGGTCTGCAGGTCAGCGTCTTCCGCCATCGCCCGCGCCACATCCAGGGCGGGCACGAAACACGCGGCCGCCACGTAATTCTGTGTACCGGCCTCGAATTTGAGCGGCAGCGGGGCATAGGTGGTCTTCTCGAAGGTCACCGTATCGATCATCTCGCCGCCACCCATATACGGCGGCATCGCGTCGAGATATTCCATCTTGCCGTAGAGCACGCCAATACCGGTGGGCGCATAGATTTTATGACCGGAGAAAGCGTAGAAGTCACAATCGAGCGCCTGCACGTCGACCGGCTCGTGGACGATTCCCTGCGCCCCGTCGATAAGTACCGGAACGCCGTGACGATGGGCCGTTTCCACGATCTCCCGCACCGGATTGACAATACCCAGCACATTGGAGATATGCGCGACCGCCACCAGTTTGATGCGGCCGGCTGCCGCCTGCAGACGACGGTCGAGCTCCCCGGGAGACAGTTCTCCCCTTTCATCGACCGGAAGCACCTCGAGCGAAGCGCCGCAACGTTGGCAGGCCAGCTGCCACGGCACGAGATTGCTGTGGTGCTCGGCCTCCGAAATCAGGATCCGGTCGCCCGAGTCCAGGAAGCGCTGGCAGAAACAGGTCGCCACCAGATTGACGGAGGCGGTCGTACCGCTGGTGAAGACCACGTTTTCCCGGGCCGGTGCGTTGAGATAACGGCGTACGGCTTCCCGGCCGGCTTCATAGCGGTCGGTCGCTTCGGCGCTCAGGAAATGGATGGCCCTGTGGATGTTGCCGTTGGCTTCCACGCAAAGGCGCTGCTGCAGTTCGAGCACGGGCAGCGGCCGCTGGGCCGTCGCCGCATTGTCGAAATAGATCAGCGGTTTGCCGTAAACCTGCCGGTCCAATGCCGGAAAAAGACTTCTTACATCCATATTCTTGCAAAAATAACTATTTTTACGGAATAATTCATAAACCACAGCCCCATGTACGAATATATCACCGGTTCCCTGGAAGAAATCACCCCCACCGACGCCATCGTGGAAGCCTGCGGCGTCGGCTACGACCTGCTCATCTCGCTGAGCACCTTTTCAAAACTCCAGAATGACCGGGGAAAGGCGGTAAAGATCTATACCTACCATCTCGTCCGTGAAGACGACGAATCGCTCTTCGGCTTCGCCGACAAGGCCGAGCGCGCCGTATTCGTGCAGCTGATTTCCGTCAGCGGAGTCGGTCCGGGTTCAGCCCGGATGATCCTTTCGGCAATGACTGCCGACGAGGTGAAGGAAGCCGTGCTGACGGGCGACGTGAACAAGTTCAAGGCCGTCAAGGGCATCGGGCTGAAGACCGCCCAGCGGGTGATCATCGATCTGAAGGACAAGATCGGCAAGGGCGGCGGGGAAATCCCGTTTGAGACTGCGACCACCGTTTCACCGGTGCGCGACGAGGCGCTCGGCGCCCTGACAATGCTCGGCTTCGCCAAACCCGCCGTCGAGAAGACCCTCGACAAACTCCTCAAGGAAAAGACCGACTACACCGTCGAAGAACTCATCAAGCGGGCCCTCAAGATGATGTAACAGCGGCATCAGCCGCTATAAAAATAACCAAGGGGAATCCCGGTCGGGACTCCCCTTGAACACATCACATTTTTGATTTTTACAAATCAGATTATTTCCTCGTACTGCGCAGCAGAAAGGAGGGTATCAAATTCCGACGGGTCGGAGAATTTGATCTTGATCATCCATCCTTCCCCATAGGGGTCGGAGTTCACGAGTTCGGGCGCTCCTTCAAGGGCGGGATTGACTTCCACCACCTCGCCGGAAACCGGCATGAAAGCGTCCGCTACCGTCTTGACAGCCTCGATGGTTCCGAACACTTCCTCTTTGGCAAGCGTCTCGCCTTCGGTCTGGATATCGACGAAAACAATGTCACCCAGCTCGCTCTGGGCGAAATCCGTAATACCTACGATGGCCTCGTCGCCTTCGACGCGGACCCATTCGTGATCTTTCGTGTATTTCAGTTCAGCAGGTGTATTCATAATTATCCACAAAAACTAACAATGCGCAAATATACAAATAGTTTACCAAAATCGCAAATCCTTTTACCAATATTTTCAAAAGTTGTATTTTTGTGTGAAAAACCTCCGTTATGCGTGTTCTGGACCTGATTCCGGTGTATCCGGTCGCGGAAAATCTTTATACCCTTGACGGCTTCGTTCCCCCGCTTGTGGACGAAGAGTATCTGCGTGTGCTCGGGGTTCAGGTCAAACCCGCTCCGGAAACGCTGGCCGCCCTCTCCGAAGGGTCGCGCATTTTCGCCCGAAGGCTGGCGGAACATACCCTGCTACCACGACGGCAATGCCGCGTCGATTCCTTCGACCCCTGCTCGATTCCCGACGAAATCCACAACTACACGGGCCGCTGCCCGACCCTGACCTACGAGATCAACCCGGTCCGGGGCTGCGGTGTGGGATGCCAATACTGCCTGGTCACCGACGGCGTGCACGAACAGCCGCTCGTGGTCGATGATAACTATCCGCTCTACGTCCGCCGCCTGCTCGAAAGCCGCAACGGAGCCGGAAGCGAGAACCGGAACCACTACTACTATTTCTCGCCGAAAACGGAAGCCCTGCAGGAAGCCACCTTGCAAACGGGCGTCGCCCATCGGATTCTGCGGGAATTCGAGGAGCATTTCCGCCGCAATCCCGGTTCGCGGGCCCGGCTCTTCATCGCCTCGAAGGCCGGAGAAGCACATCTGCAGATTGCCGACAACGGCGAGACGATTCTCGACCTTTTCGCCCGCCTGCGCAGCCGGATGCAGTTCAATACGAGCGTCTCGATGATGCCTCCCGCCCTGAGGACGCTCCTCGAACCCGGCGCCGCACCCATCGAAGAACGGCTGAAAGCCGTACAGGCGTGCCGCAGCCGCGGCATCCCGTCTGACTCCGCACTTGTCCAGCCCATATTCACGCCTTTCCTGACCGATGGAAACATCCGGTGCTTTTTCGAGATGCTTCACAAAGCCGGCATCCGCAACTACAAACCGGAATTCCTGACGGTCTGTATGGAAAACCTGGCGATGCTCGGTCCGCTGCTCGGCCGTTTCGACCGCACGCTGGAACGGCAGCTTTACGAGGATTATCTGCTGCCCTCGAACGCCGACCACCGCAAGCAACGGGGCCGGACGGCACCCGACCGTGCCGTCAGTGCGGCGCATCTCAGCCGGATGATGCGTTTCACCGACTCGCTTGGGATGAGTGTAAGTATCTGTTATTGGGTACGTAAACAACTGGGTATCACGGAAGAACAGATTCCTTTGATCAATCGGAACGGTTTCCAGTGCCTGGGATATCAATCCCGTCTCTTTGCCGATGTACAGTGATCTGGCCGACTACTATCTGCGCTGGTATCACGACCGGCCCGTCGGCATCACAAGTGCCCGGCGCGACGAACTGCGCCGGCTCCACGCCGTGCTGTATAAATGCGCGGAGCATTTTGCCCTGCACTACGAAGACTATGTGCCCCGCTGGATGCCGCTGGGCGAACGGGAACTGGAATTGTTGTCGTGGCAGCGTGCCTATCCGTTCCGGGCCGGCACCTGGAGGCCGGACTACCTGGTCACGGCATCGGGCGAACTGAAGCTCTGCGAGATCACGTCGCGGTTCTTCGCACACGGCATCTTTATGAGCTGGTTTTCAGAACGGGCGGCGGATCTTTTCCTGCAGCGCTTCCCCGGCGCATCCCGCAATTCGCGTTATGGGGCGCTGCTCGACCATATGCGCGGCCTGCCGGGTGGCCGGAAGCGGATCTTTGTGTTCAAAAGCAGCGACCGGACCAGCGAAATCCGCCTTTACAAACGCTTTTACGAAGCCTGCGGCTGCGAAGTCAACGTACTGGAATTCAACGAAGTGGATGCCCGGCGCCAGGAATGGTCGCACGATGCGTTCCTCGTCAGCGCCCTCAACCAGCGCGATCTGATGGCCCTGGAGGACGATTCCATCCGTGCGATGCTGGATCTGGGCCTTTACAGCGACCTGCGCAATATCTTCCTCCTCCACGACAAGCGCTTTATGCGCCTGTGGTTCGAAGATGCGTTTACGGACAACTGCCTGACGCCCGACGAAAGCGTTTTCCTCCGCACGCACGCCATCCCGACGTACATCTGTGCGGAAGGAGGAGATGCCGTACGGGACGCCCAAATACACAAAGACGGATATATCCTCAAACCCTGGCGTCTGGGCAAGAGTGAAGGCGTATGCGCCGGTCCGTTGACCGGTCCGGAGCAATGGGAACGGCTTTGGGAAGGACCGGCCGATTCGATGGTCCTGCAGCCTTTCCTGCCCCAACGCACCTGTCCCACGATTTGGGAGGGAACTTCGTTCGACGACTATTTCTGCGGGATGATGCTCTGCGTGGACGACCGTTATTTCGATTCGGGAATGTTCCGCTGCTCCAGCCTGCCCGTGACAAACGTGGGCGACAACCGCAAGGCCTGCTCCCTGCATACCGACGACCCGGAGCTGCTCCGATATTGCGACCTGCTATGATCCTTGCCGCCAATCAGCCCTATCTCCTGCCCTATTTTCCTTACTGGCAGTTGATTCACGCAGCCGACCGCTTCCTGGTCGGCGACGATTATGCATTCATCAGGAAAGGCTGGATCACGAGAAATTATATCCTGGTACAGGGCAAGCCGCAGTATCTTCGGATGGAGGTCCGGGCACGAAGCTGCTTCAAACTCATCTGCGATTCGGAATTCGCACCCGTCCGCCTTGTCGACAAACTGAAGACCATAGAAATGGCATACCATAAGGCGCCGTGTTTCCAGGACGTCTATCCGGTTGTGGAACACATTCTCTGCAACCCCGAGCGCAACCTGGCCGCGTTCCTGACCGCATCCATCCGCGAAATCTGCGGCTGGATGGGCATCACCACACCGATCGGGTTCACCTCCGGCCTGGCCGGCAACAGTCATTTCAAGCGGGAGGAACGGATCTACGACTTCTGTCACCGGTTGAATGCGGATACCTACCTCAACGCCATCGGCGGTATGGCGCTGTACCGGGGAGACGACTTCGCCCGCCACGGCATCCGGCTGCGGTTTTTGAAAGGGCGGCAGACCCCGTACCCGCAATTCGGCCAGCCGTTCACAGCGAATCTCTCGATTCTCGACGCAATGATGTTCCTCTCCCGGGAAGAACTTCACGAACGGCTCGACGACTATGATTTGATCGATGGATGAGATCGTTGTAACGGTTATCTGCCTGGCTTACAACCACGAAGCCTGGATTCGCGATGCGCTGGAGGGCTTCGTGACGCAGGAAGCACCCTTCCGCTTCGAGGTGCTGGTCCACGACGACGCCTCGACCGACGGAACAGCCGACGTGATCCGGGACTACGCCCGGCGCTTTCCCGAAATCATCCGGCCCGTACTTGAATCCGAGAACCGGATGTCCCGGGGTGTGGCTATCGGACCGCAACTGCTCGCCCCGTTGGTCAGAGGACGCTATGTCGCTCTGTGTGAAGGAGATGACTATTGGACCAATCCCCATAAACTTCGAAAACAGGTGGCGGCGTTGGAAGCGCATCCCGATGTGGACATCTGCGCCCACCGGGTCCTGCGTGTCCGTGCGTCCGACGGCCGGCCGCAAGGTTCCGTTGCACCCCGGCTGCGGGAAACCCTGATTCCGGCGCAAGACGTCATCCTGGGCGGCGGCAGCCGTTTTGTGGCGACAAGTTCCCTGCTATGCCGGACCGACGTTTATCGTGCCTGGACGCCGATGCGCGAGGTACTGGTCAGCGATTATGTCGTGCAGCTCCAGGGTGCGGCGCGCGGAGGGATGTATTACCTTCCCGACCGGATGTCGGTCTATCGGACCGGAGTTCCGGGTTCCTGGAACGAACGGAACAGCGGACGCCGTTCTGCCCTGCGCGAGAAAAACCGTCGGATGCTGCAGGCCTTCGACAATTATACGGAGGGGCGTTTTCATCGGGCCGTCGTCCTGCGGACCGCCCTGTACGACTCCGACGACCTGGTCGCAAAAAAATGCTGGGGTGCGATGCTCGCACCCCGGCAATGGCGGATTACGTTCTTTCAATTGCGGCGCTCGCTGGCGCGTGCGATAAGGTCACGCGTTTATTTTACATAAAACTTAGCTCCGCCGACACCATACGCGTGAAGCGCGCCATATTGGCCACCTCCCTGATAGTCTTCAGCCCAGGAGACGCGTGTAGCCTGTTTGCCGCGCTTGGTCTGGACAATGGAATAACCGTAGATGACGCGGCGGATCGGCGTACCGGTCGCGTCGGTCTCCACTTTCCAGCCGTCCGAAGTCACGACACAGTCCACGACCTTGTCGGTGACGGCTTTCTCCAGCGGCAGCACCTTGGCCTTCATTGAAGCGTTCATCTTGCCCGCTGCGGGCATCGGCTCATATTTGATCTCGACCTTGTCGTTGTTCTCGATAGCCTTTGTCACGGAGTCCAGATAGAGCAGACACGTCTGATATGTGCGCTCAAACCGCTCCTGATCATCCGGATACCATTTTTTGAGGAGAGCCAGTGCGCCTGATTCATAAACGATTCCGATGTTGCGCAGTAAGACAAAGGATACTTGTGCGACATACATTTCATCATCGTCAATGACCGTGGGTATATTCCCGCCGCCGAAAGGTTGTTCACAGAAATAGTATTTATAGTTTACCATACAGACAGGAGGACACATTACATCCGGTTTTTTCTTGGCCTGCGGGGCTTTTGTGAGCCACATATTTGTCCTGAACTCCGGCGCCGGTGTCACTTCGTAAGTCCACGCACCCTGGTCGTTTTTTTTCATTTGGACATTGGTATGCTGTCCGGCGATCACACCCAGTTTGAGCAAGAACGTCACACAATTCTTGCACTCGTCGATCAGTTTTTGGGCGACCGTGTTATCTTCGGGGCGTTTCCCCTCTTCCATCTCCGCGAGAATCTGCCTGGCCCAGTTCGCACGGTTGCATAACTTGGCGGTAAACGCCTTGACCTGGTCGGGTGTCATGAACACGAGTTCCCAGGCTGTTTTTTCCATAAAACTGTCGGTCTCATCACCCGCGATGTGCATCGGTTTCAGTCCCATCAATTCGGGCAATTCGGGACCCTGGGGAAGCGTCTGCGCGAAAATCGGCGCCGTAACCAGTATCGCGCACAGGAAAAGCAGTGTAAATTGAATCCGTTTCATGGTTTTGTTCTTTAAGCGGGCGTTTTGTAGGTGTTGGCAATGACCTCGGCGTAGCGCTTGTTGAGGTTGCGGCGCTTGGGCTTGAGGGTTTGGGAGAGCATGCCGTTGTCGGGCGTCCATTCGTCGAAAGCGAAGTGGGGTTTCTTGATGTTCTCGTGGTCGGCAACCTTTTTGTTGACAGCCATCACCTCCTGGTTAAGCAAAGACATTATCTTCTCGTTTTCAAGAAGTTGCTCTTTCTTTTCCGCCGTAATTCCGTGCTCGTCGGCAAAGGCTTTCAGTTTGGCATAGGCCGGCAGGATGATGGCTGAAGCGAACTTCTCGTTGGCGCCGAAGACAAAAGCGTTGTCGATGTATTCGCTCTCGCGCAGCAGGGTTTCGAGCACCTGCGGAGCGATGTATTTACCCGACGAGAGCTTGAATATTTCTTTCTTGCGGTCGGTGATCTTGAGGAATTTGCCATCCTGCAGGAAACCGATGTCGCCCGTATGGAGCCAGCCGTCGGCGTCGATCATCTCTTTCGTGGCCTCGGGATTCTTGTAGTAACCCAACATCACGTGAGGACCGCGCGTGAGGATCTCGCCGTCTTCCGCGAAAGAGAGTTCCGTGCCGTCCATCGCCTTGCCCACCGTGCCGATCACGTTGTATTTGTCGGCCGGGGAATTCACGGCGATAACCGGCGACGTTTCCGTAAGGCCATAACCTTCAAAAATATAGAGCTTCGCCGCATTGAAGCAACGCACGATCTTGGCCTGGATGGAGGAACCGCCGCTCACCACCAGCATCTCGTGCCCGCCCAGATTCTCGCGCCATTTGCTGTAGACGAGTTTGTCGAAGAGTTTCTGCTTCAGGAGATAGAACCAGCCCGTGTTTTCGTTGTCAAACGTATTGGCATAATTCCAGGCGGCATCGTAGATCTTACGTTTGAAACCCGTCAGCTTCTTGCCCGCTTCCTCCAGTTTGCCGTACATCATTTCAAGCACGCGCGGCACGGCGCAGAAACCGTCGGAGTGGCAGTCCTTCAGGTCAGAAGCAATGGTAGCAAGGCTTTCCGCATAGTAAATGCTGATGGCCAGTTCCTGATACTCATAGTTCATCGTACGCTCGTACATGTGGCAAAGCGGCAGGAAACTCACCATCTTGTGGGAATAATTCTTGGTCTGCCGGATGGCGTGGCCGTGCGAATTGAACATCATATTGCGATGCGATAGCATCACGCCCTTGGGCAAGCCCGTCGTACCGGAGGTATAGACAATGCTCGCACATTCATCCGGGCTGATCTCCTTCTTGTTCTGCTCAACGACCGGAGCGAAGCGCTCTTTGTTTTCCCGACCCAGTTCATACAGTTTTGCCAGCGACATCACCTCTTCGGAATCGTCCATCATCAGGAAGCGAATCTCGCGGTCTACCTCGGCTGCGATCGGCGCCACGCGATTATAGAGCGTCTGCGTGCCGACAACGATCAGTTCAACATCGGAATGGTTGAAGATATGAAGGTAATCGTCGTGGCTCAGGGTGCTGTAAACGGGGACGTGAATCATATGGGCCAGATTGATACCCATATCCACAAAGTTCCATTCCGGACGATTGTTCGTGATGGTAATGACCTTGGTTCCCGGCTTGTACCCCAGTGCCAGAAGGCCGTAGGCCACGGTATGGGAGATTTCGTAATACTGGTCAATGCTGTACTTGATCCATTTGCCGCGGGTTCGGCGTGCCAGCATGTCGTCTTTCGGCGGATAGGTTTTCAGGTTTTCGAGCAGGTCGAATGTGCGAAGGATTTCCATAATCAACGATCTTTATTATACAAATATACACAATTCTCTCCTAACACGTTCCACGTGGAACATTTTCCTTCAACGGCCGAAGTAAACGAGAAGGACGGAAATATCGGCAGGCGATACTCCGGAAATCCGCGATGCCTGGGCAATCGTACGCGGACGATAGCGGTTAAGTTTGATTCGGCACTCCATAGAAAGGGATGTAATCTTCTGAAAATCGAAATCTTCCGGAATCTCCAGCGCTTCCAGGCGAAGCATCTTTTCGGCCAGTTTCCGTTCCCGGTCAATATAGCCGGCATATTTGATCCGAATCTCTGCCGCATCTCTGATTTCCATATCATCCATCCGAATCTCTACCGGTTTTTCCCTGCCCGACCACGGCAACTGCATCGCCAGCATATCATCTCCAACCGCCTCCGGCGGGGTTTGGGGCAGAGCATCTGCGACACACGTTCCACGTGGAACATTTTCGAGAAGCCCCGACAGGGAAACCGACGGACGGACAAGCAGGTCTGCGGCACGCTTCGAGGTTTCAATCGGTGCAGAGCCCACGCTCTCCAAATAGGGATTTACTTCCGCAGGCTTCAGCGACAACTCTTCCAGCGAAGAAACCAAAGTATCCACCCGCGCATATTTATCCTGAAACACCTTCCAGCGGAAATCATCTACCAAACCAAGCGCCCGCCCGATCGGCGTCAGCCGCAGATCGGCATCGTCCTGTCTGAGCAGAATCCGATACTCCGCCCGTGAGGTGAACATACGGTAGGGTTCATCTACTCCCTTGGTAATCAGGTCGTCGATCAACACCCCGATGTAGGCCTGATCCCTGTTTAAGATAAACGGCTCTTTTCCTGCAAGTTTCAGATGCGCGTTGATTCCGGCGGCCAAACCCTGTGCCGCAGCCTCCTCATAGCCTGTCGTTCCGTTCACTTGTCCCGCCAGATACAGTCCGGGTATCACTTTCGATTCGAGCGTCGCCTGCAACTGTGTAGGATCGAAGAAATCATATTCTACGGCATAGGCCGGCCGGAAGATCCGGACATTCTCCAGCCCCTCGATGGCGTGCAACGCTTCGATCTGGGTCTCCAGCGGAAGCGAAGACGAAAAACCCTGCAGATAGTATTCATACGTATTCCATCCTTCCGGTTCGAGAAACAACTGGTGAGAGTCTTTGCCGGCGAAGGTACGGAGCTTGTCTTCGATCGACGGACAGTAGCGCGGCCCGATTCCCTGGATACGGCCGGTAAAAAGCGGAGAGCGGTCGAACCCGGTACGGAGAACGTCGTGCACTTGCGGATTCGTATGGACAATGTAGCAGTCCTTCTGTTCCCTGCCCTGCTGGACAGCAGTCGGTACCGGCAGGAATGAAAAACGGGCCGGCGTCGCGTCGCCTTTCTGTCGCAGCAGACGGGAAAGGTCGAGCGAGCGGACGTCGATCCGCGGCGGAGTTCCCGTCTTCATCCGGCCGACCGTCAAACCGTGACCGGCCAGTTTTTGAGACAGACCCCTGGAGGGCAACTCCCCCAGCCTGCCGCCTTCCGCCGTTTCCGTTCCGACATAAAGTTTCCCGTTCAGGAAAGTTCCGGCTGTCAGAATCACCGCTTTGGCGCCAAATTCAGCACCCATCCCCAGTCTGACCCCTGAAATTTTCGATTCTCGGAGCGTTATCTCGACCGCAGAATCCTGCCAAATGTCTAAGCCACAGGTGTTTTCGAGCACATAGCGCCAGTTCAGCGAAAAGTTCAGTTTATCGCACTGTGCACGCGGACTCCACATTGCCGGACCCTTCGATCGGTTGAGCATCCGGAACTGGATGGTAGAGGCATCGGTCACGACACCCGACCAGCCGCCAAGCGCATCGATCTCCCGGACGAGCTGTCCTTTGGCGATACCGCCCATCGCCGGATTACACGACATCTGGGCGATCTTGTTCATATCCTGTGTCACCAGCAGGACGCGGGATCCGAGACGGGCCGCCGAAACGGCCGCCTCACAGCCGGCATGACCGGCACCGATGACGATGATATCGTAGCGATCGACCATCCGCCGCTACTCTCCTTTCCGCATCGTGTCCAACAAAACCAGCGCCCTGTTCTCCGCCGCACGCATCCGCTGCTGTTTCCAGACGGTCGTGTCGTCGTAGCCGATCAGGTGCAGCAGTCCGTGCACGATCACCCGGTGCAACTCCCGCTCGAATCCCTCTCCATACGCCTTTCCGTTCAACCGGACCGTGTCGATGCTGATATAGATATCGGCACTCACGCCCCGGCGTCCCGTCTCCAGCAAATAGTCCTCGGAATTGTCGAACGTGATGATGTCTGTTTCGTAGTCGTGACCCAGGAACTGCCGGTTGATGGCAAGTAGGTATGCATCGGAGCAAAAAATATAGTTGAGTTCGCCCAATTCATAGCCGCGGCCCGCCGCAACTTCACGTAACCACTTATTGATCAGTCTTTTTCCTTTCAGTGAGAAAGTCGTGTCTTCTGTGAAATACCGTATCATAAAAATTTATATCTTTGCGGATTGGACAGACAAATTTAACACAAAAAAGGCTTAAACAATAATTATTATGTCTAAAGTAACCGTCATCGGCGCCGGCAACGTTGGCGCCACTTGTGCAAACGCCATTGCACATATGAGAATTTGTTCGGAACTCGTTCTTCTCGACATCAAGGAAGGTCTCTCCGAAGGCAAGGCTATCGATATGATGCAAACCGCCAAGATGTATGGCTTCGACACCCGCATCAAAGGCGTCACCAATGATTACGCCGCCACGCGCAATTCCAACGTGATCATCATCACCTCGGGTATTCCGCGCAAACCGGGTATGACCCGCGAAGAACTTATCGGCGTGAACGCCGGCATCGTCAACGGTGTGGTCGCAAATGCGCTCAAATACTCGCCCAAGGCCATTTTCATCATCATCTCCAACCCGATGGACACGATGACCTACCTGACCCTCAAGGCCACCGGCCTGCCGAAGAACCGCGTCATCGGCATGGGCGGCCAGCTCGACAGCAACCGCTTCTGCTACTACCTGAGCCAGGCCCTGAAGGCCGCTCCGAGCGATGTGGAAGGTATCGTAATCGGCGGACACGGCGACACCACGATGATCCCGCTCATCAGCAAGGCCACCTGCAAGAGCATGCCCGTAACCAAGCTCCTCACCAAACCGGCCGCCCAGAAGGTCGTCGCCGCCACGATGGTGGGCGGAGCCACGCTGACCAAGCTCCTCGGTACCTCGGCCTGGTATGCCCCGGGTGCTTCCTGCGCCGCGATGGTCAAATCCATCCTGCTCGACGAGAAGAAAGTGTTCCCGTGCTGCTGCTATCTGGAAGGCGAATATGGCCACGAAGACCTCTGCATCGGCGTTCCGGCCGTCATCGGCCGTCGTGGCTGCGAGAAAGTCCTGTCCTACGATCTGACCGCCGAAGAGCAGGCCGCGTTCGACAAGAGTGCCGCCGCCGTCAAGAATGTTAATAACGTCCTTTACGAGAACAATATTTTATCTCGTTAATTATTAGGTCGTTAGCTTGTTTTGCGGAAAAGTTGTCAACATTTTTTTTGAAGAAAAATTGGAATAATTGATTTTTTCTTCTTAATTTTGGGTACTGTAGCTGTGTAAACGGCGCGATTGTTGAAAGAAAACAATAAAAAAACGTAACGATATGGAAAGCAAAATTTCTCCCAAAGCTGACCTTTCTAAGAAGAGTGCACTGTTCCTCGAGATTGGTTTGATCGCCGCTCTGGCCCTCTGCCTTCTCGCTTTTGAATGGTCATCTTCCGATCCGGTCGAAACGATGGACCTGACGGCTCAGGCACAGACCATCGAAGAAGAAGAGATCATCAACACGCAGGAGCAAATTGAGACTCCTCCGGAGATGCCCAAGATTCCTGTTCTCTCCGACATCATCGACATCGTCGACGACGACATCCAGGTAAACGACGACCTCTTCATCGATATGGAGGACAACGCCAACCTCGGTGTAGAGATCATGGACTACCACGCCGCCGTTGAAGAAGAAGAAGTTGAGGAAGAAGCCATCCCGTTTGCGTTGGTGGAGGAAAAACCCAAATTCCAGGGCGGTGACGCCAACACTTTCTCCGCTTGGGTCAACAAGAACCTGCAGTATCCTGAAATCGCCAAGGAAAACGGTGTGCAGGGCCGCGTGACGCTTCAGTTCACGGTCAACACCGACGGCTCCGTGAGCGACGTGAAGGTGCTCCGTGGCGTTGACTCGTCCCTCGACAAAGAGGCTGTCCGCATTGTCAAGATGTCCCCGAAGTGGACACCTGGCAAGCAGCGTGACCGGCCGGTGAAAGTCGTGTACAACTTCCCTGTTGTGTTCCAGCTCCGCTAAAACAGGTTTTATTAACTTAAAGGGCTGCTCGACGGAGCAGCCCTTTTTTTTTGCCTCGCCTCTATCGCGGTTGCCGCAATATTTCCAGAACGGACTCGATGGGAAGGGCCGGGATGAAATGCCCGTCGCGGCCTTTCATATCCGTTGCCATGAAGAGCGAATTCCAGAGAGCCTCGGCCGTGGCTTCGATGGTTGCCTCGAAGAGAGGACTCATATCGTCGTTATGAAGCAGGGTGGGGTAGTAGCGCTGTGTGCTCTCATCGATCAGGTTTTCCGGGTTCACGCTCACGGCAATCACGTAGTCGCCGCTGCCGTTGCTGGCGATACCGCCCGTCTTGGCCAGTCCCATCATCGCACGCTTGGCCATCCTCTCCAGATTACGTGCATCCAGCGGCGCATCGGTAAAGACCACCATCATACAGGAACCGTCGGGACTCATCTGATATTCAGGATCTTCCACGCTTGAACGGAAACTGTATTGGCCGAGACGGCGTCCTACCGGAGCACCCTCGATTTCAAGGATGCCGCCATAATTGGTCTGCACCAGGACACCTACCGTATATCCGCCCAAATCGGCGGGCAGCACGCGGGAAGAAGTGCCTATACCGCCTTTCCAGCTGAAACAGATCGTGCCGACACCGGCACCCACACATCCTTCTTCGACCGGACCGCCTTTGGCGCTGAGAATCGCCTTGACCACATCGTCGGCCTTGACGTGTCGGCCGCGGATATCGTTGAGATAGCTGTCGTTGGTCTCGCCCACGACGGCATTGACGCTGCGAACTTCTTCGTTGCCTTTCTGGCCCATCGTGTAGGTCAGCACACCTTCGATGCCCTGAGCCACGGAAAGCGTATTAGTCAGAATGATAGGCGTTTCGATGTTGCCCAGTTCGCGAACCTGCGTCACGCCTGCAAGTTTGCCGAAGCCGTTGCCGACATAGATGGCGGCAGGACATTTCTTGCGGAACACGTTGCCGTCGTGCGGCACGATGGCCGTCACTCCAGTACGTATATTGTCGCCCTCGATGATCGTGACGTGGCCGACCCGGACGCCCGGCACGTCGGTGATGGCATTATATGTGCCCGGCTTGAAAACACCCGGTTCGATGCCGAAATCGCGGATCCGGCCCCGCTGGGCCGGCTGCGCCGACGCCGCTACACACAGCGACAGCAGCAGGAACGAAACAAAGATTCTCTTCATAAGGCAGTTATTTTTTACAAATATAGTCGTATTTTTGCAAAATGAGATTCCCGGTCAGGCCGGGAATGACGAAACGATGTACGAGACCGTAGACAATAGTATCGTTACCGCTGTATTCATCGCGCTGATCACCCACGACCAGGACGAAGAGCGGGTCGAGGAGTATCTCGACGAATTGCAGTTCCTCGCCTTGACCGCGGGGGTGGAAGGGGAGAAGCGCTTTACCCAGCGTCTTGACCATCCCAATCCGCGCACCTATATCGGTTCGGGAAAACTGGAAGAAATCAAGCAATATATCCGGGCCAACGAGATCGACTATGCACTCTTCGACGACGAACTCACGCCATCGCAGATGCGCAACATCGAACGGGAGATCAACGACCACTGGCCCGACCATCACTGCAGCGTGGTGGACCGCACCGGACTGATTCTCGATATCTTTGCCGACCGGGCCCAGACGGCCTACGCCAAGACCCAGGTGGAACTTGCACAGTATCAATACCTTTACCCGCGTCTGACCGGTATGTGGACCCACCTCGAGCGGCAGCGCGGCGGCAAGGGCGGTCTCAACATGCGCGGTCCGGGCGAAAGCCAGCTGGAGACCGACCGCCGCATCGTGCTCGAAAAGATTACCCGGCTCAAGGAGCAGCTCCGCAAGATCGACCGGCAGATGGCATCGCAGCGGTCGAACCGCGGGCAGATGGTCCGCATCTCGCTGGTTGGCTATACCAATGTGGGAAAAAGCACGATTATGAACCTGCTGGCCAAGAGCGACGTCTTCGCGGAGAACAAGCTTTTCGCCACGCTCGACACCACCGTGCGGAAAGTCGTCATCGAGAACGTCCCGTTCCTGCTCAGCGACACGGTAGGGTTCATCCGCAAACTGCCGACACAGTTGGTCGAGTCTTTCAAAAGTACGCTCGACGAGGTTCGTGAAGCCGACATCCTGATGCACGTGGTCGATATTTCGCATCCGGGATTCGAAGACCAGATCCGCACCGTGAACCAGACCCTCAAGGACATCGGCGCGCAGGACAAACCTATTTATATGGTTTTCAATAAAATCGACGCATACCGGTATGAGCCTTATGACGAATTCTCGCTACAGGAGCGCACTTCAAAAAACTATACGCTCGAGGAGATGAAGAATTCGTGGATCTCCCGCGAGCACACACCTTGCATTTTCCTGTCGGCGAAAGAGCGCATCGGTATAGAAAAACTCCGCAACGACCTTTACAAGATGGTTGCGGAGATTCATGCGGGAAGGTTCCCGTTCAACAATTTCCTATGGTGAGTTGCCCGGTCAGGCCGGGCATGACGTGAAGTTTCCTATAGCTTCGACGACTGCGTCCTGACGCTCGATGAAAGCGTTGTGTCCGGACTCGGGTATCCGTGCGAAGGCGACCTTCGGGAAGGCCGTGCGCATTTCTTCGATCCGGCTCAGCGGCAGGAAATTGTCGTGATCGCCGTGGATGACCAGTACCGGCCGGGCAGGTTCGGTAAGGACGCTTCGCAGGTCGGGGCGCAGCCGCAGTCCGTCGAGGGAACTGCAGATCCCTTCCGGATCGTGCATTTCGCACAATTCCACGGTTTCGCGGATCTTTTCGTCGCACGTGCGCAGATTCTCCTCATAGTACATTTTCGGGATCGACATCGCTGCCAGCGTCATCAGTTTTCCGGCCCGGATGGTTTTCTTCTCGGCCTCGCGGTCCGCCGCTTTTTCCGGGGCGTCAGGGTAGGGGTGAGAGCACAGAAGGATCACGCCTTCGGTCAGACCGGGCCAGTCGGCAAGGAATTGCTGGGCAACATAGCCTCCCATCGAATGACCCGCGATCCAGGCCTTCTCCACGCCGCATTTTTTCATCACCCCGGCCACGACGGCAGCACAGAACGACAGGGAATTGATCCGCCGCCCTTCGGAGTCGGCCGGTGCCGAATCGGTCAGACCGTGGCCCGGGAGGTCGATCACCAGCAGCCGGAAGCGGCTTTTCAGAGCCTCAACCAGTTCGTTGAAGATATACATACTCTCCAGGTACCCGTGCAAGAGCACCATACACGGCGATTCCGCGCTTTTTTCGTCGCGGGTGTCCCATACGTGAACGGATATACCGTCGGACGTCGTAAAGAATTCCATAGGTTATTCGATGATCAACGACTGGATGCTGACGGGTTTGCCTTCACCGGGACCGTCCACGACGATCTTGACGGCTTTTACGGGCACCGCCGCATAGAATCTCACCCGATTGTACATATCGAAAGTACTGCCGGGCGATTGGGAAGTCCACGTATCCGTCCCATCGTCGAACAGCACTTCGACGTGTCCGTCGGTGATGCCATAGAAGTTGTTCGTCGGATCGGCCGTCTGCACGGTAATCCACTTGCAGGAAACGGGTTCCTCAAAAGTAAAGAGCACGTAATCACCCTTTTGCGGGGCACGAACCGTCCGCATATACTTACTGGTCTCATACAGTTCCAGGTTCGAAAGCGGGAGGGATTTCGTGCCCTCCAGCGATGACGTCACTTTCACGGCCGGCTTGAGATACTTCTGTGAACCGGGCACTCCGACCGTCATGCTTTTGACGTCGGCAAAGAAGGTGGCGAAACGCAGTTTTTCCGGATGGTCGGCCACGATAGGACCCGTCACGACGGGAGAACTGACCGTAGGTTCGGAACCGTCGGCAGTATAACGTACCACCATATTGGGGTAAGGACAGCGTACATTGCCATGCGCATCCACTTCCGGATAAGGAACCCGGAACCGGATGCCCATATTCCACATCCGCTCGTAATGCGTGTGGGCCAGCCGGGCATCAAAGTCGGCAAACTCGCGCTGCTCCTGCGGTGTCCATCCCGCTTCCGCCACGGCACACAGGCGGGGGAACAGCTGATACTCGGAAAAATGGGCGGGATAGTAGAGCAGTTCCGTCCACAAGCCGCCTTGGAGACCGCGTACAAGACGCTTCTTTTCAGGCGTCAGTTCCAGCCCTTGTAAGGGATCGAAAGAGTATACTTTTTCCAAATCAATAATTGAAGCCCAGGTCATCCCGCGCTCAGCGGGGGTGTGTTTCATGTCAAGATACAGGTAGTCGCAATTTTGTGTCACGACCGGAAAACCTGCGTCGATGGCCTTCTGCAGCACATTCTGGCGGTGCCACACCAGTACGAGATCGTTGCGGGAGAGGGTTTCGCCGGCGACGATATCTTCCCATCCCTCCAGCGTCTTGCCGTACTTGGCCAGGATCTTTTCCATCCGCCCGGTGAAGTAACCCAGCAACTGTTTTTCATCGCTATAACCAAGTTTCTTCATCAGCTTCTGACATTCGGGGCAATGCTTCCACGAATCGGTCGCCACTTCCTCGACGCCTACGTGGAAGTATTTTGAAGGGAATATCGCGGCAAGTTCCCTGATAATGTTTTCAAGCATCTCGTAGTTCTTCTCGCGGCCGACGCAAAGCACGTTGTGCACCTCTCCCTGTACGCTCAGGACATCTGCGTCGTGTTTGCACACCACTTCAGGATACGAGACGGCCAGCGCCTTGGAATGGCCCGGCAGGTCCACTTCGGGAATGATTTCGATGTTACGGTCGGCGGCATAGGCCACGATTTCCTTCAGGTCTTCCTGGGTATAGAAGCCGCCGTAGCGCTCCTTTCCGGAGTTGAACGAAGGCTCCAGCGCTTCTCCGTAGCCGCGCCAGGCACCTTCCGCAGTGAGTTTCGGATATTTCTTTATTTCCACGCGCCAGCCGTTGTCGTCGGTCAGGTGCCAGTGGAACTTATTGATCTTGTGGTAGGCCAGCCAGTCGAGGTGACGCAGGATATATTCTTTGTCGAAGAAAGTGCGCGACACGTCGAACATACTGCCGCGCCAGTCAAATCGGGGCTGATCGACGATCTCCACGGCGGGAATCGCCCACTGGCGGAGCAGCATCGCGTCGGGTCCGGAAACCTTGCGGTATACCTGCGGCGGAAGCATCTGCAGCAGGGTCTGGATGGCATAGAACTCGCCGGCGCGTGTCGTGGAAGTAATCAGGATCCGATTGTTCAATACATCGATGGAATAACCCTCCGCGGGGAAAGACTTGGTCCGCACGAATTCGATACGGCTCGGCTTTCCGGGGTTCCAGCTGTCGCCGACCGGATCGATGACACGGGCGATATGGGTTTTGAGATACGCCACGTTGAACGCATCCCCGCCGGCAATGACGACATTCTTGTCCAGAATGAATCCGGGTTCCGCATCATAGTAATGTACCGATGCGGGTTTAGGCACGAAATCGAAAGCGGCACGGGCGGGCAGGGCCGTCGCAAGCAACGCAAGCGTCAGCATCACAATTCTATTTTTTTTCATTTTTTCTCAGGAATTACCAGATTCGCGTAATAGGTCATGACACGTCCGTCCGAATTGGTACAGCGGATCGTCGCGGAACCCGATTCGAAAATATCGAGCGTAACCGTCCAGGGCGTACGGCCTTTTCCGCCCTTGAAAACGTAGGTATATTCTCCCTTCGAGGAAACTTTGGAGAAATCCCTGCGCAAATCGACTTTCTCATCTTCAAAGACGATGGAAATCTCATCGACGCCGGCGTAGGTCGCTTCACGGGAAACGCCGATGAAAGGAAGGCGCGTCGTGACCACGTCGCCCTTCAGGCGCAGTTCGTATTCCCCCGTCGTGCTCTTGGCAGGGAATCCCTGCGGAATGATGTGATTCACGTCGAGAATGAAATCGGCCTGCTCGATCGCCTGGACGATCGCGGCCCGTTCCGCAGCTTCTTCAGCCGTCCTGGCCGCCCGGCCGGAGGCGCCGCACGAAGACAATAAAACCATCGTGCAAATAAAAAATAGAATCCTTTTCATGATCTTCTGCCAATATTTCATCAGTAAAGATACAAATAATTGCAAATATGTTTGATTTTTCCGACATTTGTATGTTATTGAAACACTTAAATCGTATCTATATGACTGAATTGATTTCTAAGGTTCCGGAAGGACCGCTCGAACTGAAATGGTCGAAGCATAAAGCCGACATCAAAGTCGTGAGTCCTGCCAATAAACGCAAAATGGAGATCATCGTGATCGGCACCGGTCTCGGTGGCGCCTCCGCAGCCGCCTCGCTGGGAGAGTTGGGTTACAACGTGAAGGTGTTCTGCATCAGCGACTCTCCGCGTCGCGCACACTCCATTGCGGCGCAGGGAGGTATCAACGCGGCCAAGAACTACCAGAACGACAACGACTCGGTTTACCGCTTGTTCTACGACACCATCAAGGGCGGTGACTACCGCAGCCGGGAAGCCAACGTCTACCGTCTTGCCGAAGTGAGCAACAACATCATCGACCAGTGCGTAGCTCAGGGAGTTCCCTTCGCCCGCGATTACGGCGGACTGCTCGACAACCGTTCGTTCGGCGGCGCACAGGTATCGCGTACTTTCTATGCCCGCGGCCAGACCGGCCAGCAGCTGCTGCTGGGTGCCTATGCGGCCCTCAACCGTGCCGTGGCCAAAGGACAGGTGAAATCCTATCCGCGCCACGAGATGCTCGACCTCGTAATCATCAACGGCGAGGCCAAGGGTATCATCGCCCGCAACCTGACCAACGGCAAGATCGAACGTTTCGGCGCCCACGCCGTGGTGCTGGCTTCCGGCGGTTATGGCAACACCTACTTCCTGAGCACTAACGCCATGAATTCCAACGGTTCAGCCGCCTGGCAGTGCTACAAGAAAGGTGCGTTCTTCGCCAACCCGTGCTTTGCCCAGATCCATCCGACCTGCATTCCGATCCACGGAGACCAACAGTCCAAACTGACCCTGATGTCCGAGTCTCTCCGCAACGACGGCCGCATCTGGGTACCGAAGAAACTGGAAGACGCCAAGAAACTCCAGGAAGGCAAGATCAAGGGTTCGCAGATTCCTGAAGAAGACCGCGACTACTATCTTGAACGCCGTTATCCTGCTTTCGGCAACCTCGTTCCGCGTGACGTGGCATCCCGCGCCGCCAAGGAGCGCTGCGATGCCGGCTATGGCGTGAACAACACCGGCAAGGCCGTGTTCCTCGATTTCAAGGATGCCATCAAGCGTCTCGGAAAAGAAGTCGTGGACGCCCGCTACGGCAACCTCTTCGATATGTACAAGGAGATTACCGACGTCGATCCGCACGAAGAGCCGATGATGATTTATCCGGCCATCCACTACACGATGGGCGGTCTTTGGGTAGACTACAACCTGATGACCACCATTCCCGGCCTGTACGCCATCGGCGAAGCCAACTTCTCCGACCACGGCGGCAACCGCCTCGGTGCATCGGCCCTGATGCAAGGCCTTGCCGACGGTTATTTCATCCTGCCGTACACGATCGGCGACTACCTGGCCAGCAAATTCAAGGAGCCCAAGACCGACACCAACGCGCCGGAATTCGAAGCTGCGGAAAAGGCCGTCCAGGAAAAGATCGACCGTCTGATGAAAATCAATGGCAAACGTACCGTCGACTCCATTCATAAGGAACTCGGCCACATCATGTGGGAATATGTGGGCATGGCCCGCAACGAGGCCGGTCTGAAGAAAGCCATCGATCTGATCCAGGACCTGAAGAAAGAATTCTGGAGCAATGTCTATGTGGCGGGTGAGACGGGTGTATTCAACCAGGAACTCGAAAAAGCCCTCCGCGTGGCCGACTTCCTCGAAATCGGCGAACTGATGGCCCGCGACGCACTCAACCGCAACGAATCGTGCGGCGGTCATTTCCGCGAGGAGATGCAGACCGAAGAAGGCGAGACCAAACGTGACGACGTGAATTATATGTATGTTGCCGCCTGGGAGTACAAGGGCGACGGAAAAGCACCCGAACTTCACAAGGAACCGCTCAAATTCGAATTCGCCCACGTGGCAACCCGTAACTACAAAGACTAATCTTTAGAAAGAAGTGATATGAATTTTACGTTGAAAGTTTGGCGTCAGCGCGACGCGAAAAGCAAAGGACACTTTGAGACCTATCAGGTGAAGGACATCTCGGAAGGCACTTCTTTCCTGGAGATGATGGATATTCTGAACGAGCAGCTCATCGGCGAGAAAATCGACCCGGTGGCCTTCGATGCCGGATGTCACGGCAAACAGAGCGGCCCCGTTTCGTTCGACCACGACTGCCGCGAAGGTATCTGCGGTGCCTGCTCGCTCTATATCAACGGCCGTGCACACGGTCCGGAAAGCGGGGTGACCACCTGCCAGCTCTATATGCGCAAATTCAAGGATGGCAGCACCATCACCATCGAACCGTGGCGCAGCCGCGGTTTCCCGGTAATCAAAGACCTGGTGGTGGACCGCGGTGCTTACGACAAAATCCTGCAGGCAGGCGGTTTCATCAGCGTCAATACGGGCGGCGTTCCCGACGCCAATGCGATTCCCATCCCCAAGAAGAATGCGGATGAAAGCATGGATGCGGCTTCCTGCGTAGGTTGCGGCGCCTGTGCGGCCACCTGCAAGAATGGTTCTGCTATGCTGTTCGTAGCGGCCCGTGTGAGTTCGCTCGCCCTTCTTCCGCAAGGCAAGATCGAGGGAGCCCGCCGTGCCAAGGCGATGGTAGCCAAGATGGACGAACTGGGCTTCGGTGCCTGCACCAACACCCGCGCCTGCGAAATGGAATGCCCGAAGCACATCACGGTAAGCCACATTGCCCGCCTCAACCGGGAATTCCTCAAAGCGAAGTTCAAAGACTAGTGAAGAACTTTTTCCGGGGTGTTGATAAAATTGCCGCCTGTTCAAAAAAAGGAAGATTAACCCACTTTTTCCGACGCTTTTCAACAACGACTTATTCAACACCCGGACTTTGACCGCTTATCAACAAAAACGCACCCGTTTCATCCGGCCCGTGAAACGGGTGTTTATTTTCTGTTGAAACCGGTATTCATAACTTTTTCCCGAGTTTTTATCCACCGTTTCAACAGGCTAAGAAATACCCGGAAAAGATTTTTTTAAATTTTATATTTATTAAATTTGTGCTGTTGACAACGATTGCGGTGTTATGGCTGAAGATTTCAATCCCCGGAAAGAGCTTACCTATAAAGAGAGCGAATTCGAAGAGGTGATCCGGCCCCAGAGTTTCGACCAGTTTTCCGGTCAGGACAAGGTGCTGGAAAATCTCAAGGTATTCGTCAAGGCGGCCCAACTCCGGGGCGAGGCGCTCGATCACGTGCTTTTCCACGGTCCTCCGGGTCTTGGCAAGACCACGCTTGCCCATATTGTAGCATCGGAACTTGGTGTCAATCTGAAGATTACTTCGGGTCCGATTCTTGACAAACCTGGCGATCTGGCCGGCCTGCTGACCTCCCTGGAAGCCGGTGACGTGCTATTCATCGACGAAATCCACCGTCTGAGTCCTATCGTTGAGGAATACCTTTATTCCGCGATGGAAGACTATCGTATCGACATTATGATCGACAAGGGACCGGGTGCCCGCAGCGTACAGATCGCCCTCAATCCTTTTACGCTTGTCGGTGCCACTACCCGCAGCGGTCTGCTGACTTCGCCGCTCAGGGCCCGGTTCGGCATCCAGTGTCATCTGGAGTATTACGACGCAAGTGTCCTTTTCAATATCATCCGCCGCAGCGCTGGGATCCTGGACATCGACATTGAAGAAGATGCGGCCCGTGAAATTGCCTTGCGCAGCCGCGGTACACCGCGTATCGCCAACAGGCTTCTGCGCCGGGTCAGGGATTTCGCCCAGGTGAAGGGAACCGGAGTCATCGATCTGGACATCACGAAATATGCGCTCAAGGCGCTCAATATCGATACGCGGGGTCTCGATGCGATCGACAACAAGATACTGACGACCATCATCGACAAGTTCGGCGGCGGTCCGGTAGGTGTGGGGACGGTGGCAACGGCCATCAGCGAGGACGCAGGTACCCTTGAAGAAGTATATGAACCTTTCCTCATTATGGAAGGTTTCCTTAAGCGAACGCCGCGTGGCCGTGTGGCGACGGAACTGGCTTATAAACATTTAGGAAAATTCAACCCAAACCATGAAAAAGATCTTTTCTCTTAGTTTGCTGCTGGTGCTGGCACTTTCCGCAGCCCTGCCGGCCGATGCCTGTACATCGGCCATCTTTACCGGAAAATCCACGCCTGACGGACGTCCGCTCCTGTGGAAACACCGTGATACGGGTGAACTCGACAACCGGATTGAATTCTTCCCTTCAGGAAATGGACGTAAATACAGTTTCATTGGTCTTGTAAACAGTGACGTGCAGGACGGAGAGGTATGGACCGGTACCAATGAAACCGGTTTTTCCATCATGAATACCGCTTCCTATAACCTGCAGAGCGAAACTGCAGAGATCGAAGACCAGGAAGGTGTCGTGATGTACCAGGCTCTGGGCAGCTGCAAGACACTCGCGGATTTCGAGAAGATGCTCGACAAGATGAAGAAACCCCGTGGCGTGGAAGCCAATTTCGGCGTGATCGATGCGGAAGGCGGTGCCGCTTATTATGAAGTGAACAATACTACTTGGACCAAGATCGACGTGAACGATCCGAAGATTGCTCCGGAGGGTTTTCTGATTTATACCAATCACTCCTACACAGGCCGGAAAGACGATGGAATGGGTTATGTACGCTACAACACGGCCAATGAGATCATCCATCGGGCATGGATCCAGGGTGTGGAATTCACGCCGCAGTGGATTTTCAACAACCTGTCGCGCAGTTTCTACCATTCACTGCTTGGTATAGACCTCAATAAGAACCCGGAACTTGCACCGAATGGCTGGTTCGTGGACCAGGATTTCATTCCCCGTCGCAGCACCAGTGCTTCTATCGTCGTGAAAGGGGTCAAGCCCGGTGAGAATCCCGATTTGACGGTAATGTGGACCATTCTGGGTTATCCGCCGTGCGGAGCTGCCGTTCCTTTGTTTGTCGCCGCCGGTGCCGATCAGCCCGACTATATGCTCAAACAGGCTGACAGCGATAATTGCGTGATGTGCAACCAGGCGCTGGAACGCCGTGCGAAAGTCTTCCCGCTCAAGCGTGGAAACGGCAAGAATTATTTCAATTATGCCGCCGCACGCCACTATATGCAGGAACTCGCACCGCTGGAGGAAAGTATGTTCATCCGTGCGGACTATCTGATGGAGGTTTCCTACAAACAGGGACATCTGGATAAGGAAAGCCTGCCGCTCCTGTATATCCTATGATCGTTTCCTCCAAGGCAGTCTATATCGCCAATGCCGTGAAGCGCGCCCCGCAAGGTGCGCTTCACGTCGTGATTGCCGACGACAAGAAACACGCCTATTATCTTTCTTCCGATTTCGACAATTTCTTTTTGCAGGAAAACCTGTTTTTCTTTCCGGCCACCAGCGAGAAATCGGAATATAAAAAGAATACGGCCCTGCTGCAGCGCACGGCGGCGCTGTCTGCTGTCACACGTTGGGAGAAAAGTCCGGAAGTACCGAAAAACGGTTCTTATGTCCTGTCACAGGAATTGTGGCGGAAGGAGTCGGTGCCTTCGACGATCGTCGTCACATATACGGAAGCCGTCGAAGAGCAGGTGCTGCGTCCGAAATCGATCCGGGCGGCGCTTCTGACGCTGCAGAAAGGGGAGTCCCTGTCGCACGGAACCATCAGTGAAATCCTTTTCGGAGAAGGATTCCGCAAGGTTGATTTCGTGACGATGCCCGGTGAATTCGCACTTCGCGGAAGTCTGGTGGACATTTATTCCTTTGCCGATGAACAACCGTTGCGCATTGATTTCTTCGGCGACGAAATCGAGTCGATCCGGCACTTCAACCCCGACAACCAGCTGTCAATCGGTGATCCGTTGCCTGAAATAACGATCTATCCGAATCTCGATGAAATCGGAGAAACGGCGGAATATGTAGGTTTCCGGGACATCCTGCCGCCGGGCGCCACAATATGGGACCTGCGCGATGATATCTTAAAGCAGGACGATCCCGATATCCTTCCGCAACCCGTTTTCGCCAAGAATTTCGAACTGCTGGCCGATGATATCGTAAAAAAACAGATTGCGGGCTACACGGTCACGATCCTTTCACCCAATGAAAGCCAGACCCGGCGACTGAAAGAGATCCTGCGCAACATAAAGCCGGCCTTCCTGCCGGTATCGCTGCACGAAGGATACATAGACAAAGCCTCGAAAAACTGTTATTACACCGACCATCAGATTTTCCAACGCTACCACAAACTGACGGTCCGCCGTCAGGTGGAACGTTCCGACCGGATGACGATCAACGATCTGAACGCCCTTCGGCCGGGGGATTACATCGTGCACATCGATCACGGGGTAGGGCAGTACGGAGGTCTGGTAAAAACCAATATGAACGGTCGCCAGCAGGAAGCGGTCAAACTCGTTTATGCCGGCGGTGACGTGGTGTTCGTGTCGATCCATTCGCTGCACCGCATCGCGAAATTCAAGTCGCGCGACGGCGAGGCACCGAAAATCTACAGGCTCGGCAGCAAGGCCTGGGATAATCTCAAGCGTTCGGCCAAGGCCAAGGTCAAGGATATCGCGGAAGACCTGATCCGTCTGTATTCGGAACGTCATCAGGCCCGGGGCTTCGCTTTCTCGTCGGACAGTTACCTGCAGCAGGAACTCGAATCCTCCTTTATGTTCGAGGATACCCCCGACCAGGCCACGGCCACGGAAGCCGTCAAAACCGATATGGAAAGCCTGCATCCAATGGACCGCCTGATCTGCGGGGACGTAGGTTTCGGCAAGACGGAAATCGCCGTGCGGGCGGCATTCAAGGCGGCGTGCGACGGCAAGCAGACCGCCGTACTGGTGCCTACCACCATCCTGGCGCTGCAGCACTATCAGACTTTCAAGGAGAGGCTCAAGGATTTCCCGGTTACGGTCGATTATATCAGTCGGCTCCGCACGGCGAAAGAAGTCAGGGAGATCGGCGAAAAAGTGTCCGCGGGAAAAATCGATATCCTGATCGGTACGCACCGTATCCTCAACAGCAGTCTCAAATTCAAGGACCTGGGTCTGCTCGTAATCGATGAGGAACAGAAATTCGGCGTCGCGGCCAAAGAAAAGATACGGCAGATGAAGACATCGGTCGATACGCTCACCCTCACCGCCACGCCGATTCCCCGCACCCTGCAGTTCTCGCTGCTGGGCGCCCGTGACCTGTCGATCATCAATACGCCGCCGCCAAACCGTATTCCCGTAACCACGGAAGTCATCCTTTTTGACGAGGAATACATCGCAGACATCCTTAACAGGGAGATAGAACGCGGCGGCCAGGTATATTATGTGCACAACCGTGTGGACGATATCTTCCAGGTGCGCGATATGCTGCACCGGATCTGTCCCCGGGCCGAAATCTGCGTAGCTCACGGCCAGATGGAGGCACGCGAGCTGGAAACGAAGGTGCTGCAGTTCATTGCCGGCGACTACGACATCCTGCTTTCGACCACCATCATCGAAAACGGCATCGACATCCCCAACGCCAACACGATGATCGTGGACCGTGCGCACCGTTTCGGACTGAGCGACCTGCACCAGCTCCGGGGCCGCGTGGGCCGCAGCAATGTAAAGGCTTACTGTTATCTCATCGTTCCGGAAGAGGAGAAACTCACCGACGATGCACGGCGCCGTATCCGGGCACTGGAAGCCTTCAGCGACTTGGGCAGCGGCTTCAACATCGCGATGCAGGATCTCGACATCCGCGGCGCAGGCAACCTGCTCGGTGCGGAGCAGTCGGGCTTTATGGCCGAGATGGGATTCGAGACCTATATGCGTATTCTCAGGGAAGCGATGAACGAACTGGCGCTTACGCGCCCCGCCGCGGAAGAGGCTCCCGTACATTTCGCCTATGAACTTGACACACAGGTCGATACGGATCTGGAGATTATGATTCCTGACTGGTATGTCAACGTACCGTCTGAGAAAATAAGGCTTTACAAGGAACTCGACGGCATCAAGTCGGAAGACCTGCTCAAGCGCTTCACGGCCAACCTGGCCGACCGTTTCGGTTCCCCGATTCCCACGCCGGTGCTCGAACTCATCGACGTGGTGCGGCTGCGGATGACGGCCGGGAAACTGGGCATCGAGCGCATCGTCCTCAAGGGCGGCACGATGTCTGCCTGGTTCATTGCCGAGCGCAACCACCCGTTCTTCCAGTCGGAAGACTTCGATCGCATCCTTCAGCGGATCGCCCTGCAGAAGAAGGGAATCAGCCTGCTCGAGACGGCGGGGAAGCTGCATTTCAAAGTCCAGGATGTGGGTTCCGTGCAGGCTGCGGCCAAGGTTCTCGCATCCTTTTTGGTATAATCTTTGATTTTTTGCTACATTTGCAATTCATACGCAGCACGCATTGAGATCTATGGCGAAAAAGAAAGCGTTCCTTCTTGCGGTCCTTGCAGCGCTCCTGTTTCCGGGATTCTGGCAGCAGGCGGCGGCGCAGGACGACGTGGTGGCCGGCAACGGCTATTCTCCTTATTCCCTCTACGGTTTCGGCGACCCGGTCCGTCTGGGCACGTCGTACAGCCTGTCGATGGGCGGAATGGGCATCGGCGACCGCAACGTGCGCTACATCAACCTGCTCAATCCCGCTGCCGTGACGGCGCGCGAGGCCAAATCCTTCATGATGGATTTCGGTCTCGAGAACCGCAACGTCCTGTATCAGGGAAACGCTGCCACTTCGTTGAGCGAAACAGCCACGGGCGTGCTCAAGTCGGCCAATAATGTGTTCAATATGCATCATATCGCGGCGACCCTGCCCATCGGGGGAAAAGGTGCTTTCAAACTGGGGGTGATGCCCTACAGCACAGTCTCCTATAATTTCCGTGCGGACGAGACGTCGGAAACGCTGATTGCCGACGTGGGCGACATCCGTTACAACAAAGGTGGTGCAGGCGGTCTTTATCAGGCTGTGCTGGGCGCCGGTGTGACGCTGTGGAACCGGCTGAGCCTGGGTGCCGACCTGGATTATTATTTCGGCAAGATCAACCGCTGGTCGTCGGCCACTTTCACCACCAGTTCCTCCTACCGTTCCATCGAAACGGGCTGGCGTTACAACGTGAGCTGCTTCGGCGGCAAGTTGGGAATGCAGTACACGCAGCCTTTCTCCCGTGCGCTTTCGGCGACTTTGGGCGTGACCTACGGTTTCGACACGAAACTTCGCGGCAGCGAGACGCAGTATGCCTTCGGCGAGACGTCGGCCGCCACCGACACCATCCGCTTCAACGCGGCTTCCCTCGAGAATTACCGCATTCCGGCCGAGCTGGGCGTGGGCTTCACCCTGCGTTCCGCAGAGCGCTGGATGTTCGGGTTCGACTATACGCGGCAGGACTGGACCGGCCTGACCTTCGACGGATATCCGTCCGTCGATTTCAGCACGGGCGTGGCGCAGAATTTCCGGGCGGGCTTCGAAGTGACCCCCAACCGCTTCGATGTAAGGCACTGGATGCGCCGGCTTACCTACCGGGCGGGTGCATACCGCGAGCAGGCTTACTTCTCGCTCAACGGGCAGTCGATTGTTTCGACCGGCGTGACGCTGGGTGTCGGCATCCCGGTTTTCCGCTATTACAACAGCATCAACGTTGGCCTGGAACTCGGCCAGCGGGGCACGCTCAACAGCAATCTGATCCGGGAACGTTATTTTTTATTCACCATTTCATTCAATTTGCACGATATTTGGTTCATCCCCGTACTATACAACTGATTTTTGCTAAATTTGTCACTACTAAACGCAAGCAGATATGAAAAAGTTAGCCATCATTCTCCTGACTCTGGTCCTCGCCGTTCCGGCGTTCGCCCAGGGACGTTATGGTAAAGACAGCGCCGAGTGCGTGAAGTATCTTTCCTATTATTCCGAACTCGTCAAGCAGAACAACCTGAGCGAAGCCGCCCCTTACTGGCGCAACGCGTTCACGCACTGCCCGCCCACGGTGAGCCAGAATATGTTCATCAACGGCCAGAAGATCATCCGCTACGAGATCAACCAGAACAGGAAGGATCCCGTGCGTTACAAGGAACTGGTCGATACGCTGCTGATGCTCAACGACCTGCGTGCGCAGTATTATCCGAAGAACGCCATCAAGAGCCTCGACAACAAAGCCATCGACGTAGTCAACTACTACGCCGCCGACTATGAAGCGCAGTACAAGTACCTGACCGAGGTTCTCGACAAAATCAAGGGCGATGCCAGCCCGGTGGTCTTCGTGTCCCAGATGAAATCGGCCGTCGAAATGTACCGCAACCAGAAGCTCGATCCGGAGGGCGTGATGAACAACTACACCAAGATCTCCGGTTATCTCGACGACAAGATCGATTCGAGCAACGACCCGCAATACCGCGGAGCCAAGCAGGACGTCGAGAGCCTGCTTATCGACAGCGGCGTGGCTTCCTGCGACAATCTGGTGGCGCTCTATACTCCGCGTTTCGAAGCCAATCCGACCGACGAGGCGCTGCTGACCAATATGGTCTATATGCTCTCCCGCAGCGAGTGCATGAACACCGACCTCTTCCTCAAGGCCATCGTCGCGCTCAACGAGATCAACCCGACCGCCAGCTCCGTGTACGGCCTCTATCGCCTCTACTCTTCGAGAGATGAGAACACCAAGGCCGCCGAGGCACTTGAGCGTGCCATCAGCCTGCTGAACCCCGAGGATGTGAACACGAAGGCCGATTACACCTTCGAGTTGGCAACCTATTACTTCAAGAAATGCGGCAAGACCGCTTCTGCCGTAGCCAAGGCCAAAGAAGCCGCCGAAATCAACGATGCCTACAAAGGCAAGGCATATCTGCTGATCGGCACCATCTGGGGCTCCCAGAAATGCGGCGGCAACGAAGTTGAAAGCCGCGCCCACTTCTGGGTGGCCGTCGATTATCTGCAGCGTGCCGCGTCCATCGATCCTTCGGTGGCCGATGAAGCCAACAGCCTGGCCGCGCAGTACCGTCGCTACTTCCCGAAGACGGAAGACGCCTTCTTCCTCGACATCACCGACGGACAGGGCTACACCGTCAGCTGCGGCGGAATGACCGAGCGTACTACGGTCCGTACCAACAAATAATTGAAGACGGGCTTTCATATCCGATGCATCCCGATGGCCGTCGCCTTTGCGGCGGCCATCCTGTTGTCATCGTGCCGTGAGCCTGAAAACGTCACTTTCGACTTCGAGCAGACCCCCGTCCAGGTGGTCCACGACATGCAGGTCCTGCAGACCGACAAAGGCGGTGCTGAAATGCGGATGCAGGCGCCGCTGATGCAGCGTTTCGATTTTGTCAGGGATTCGGTGCGGCACACTTACGAGCTATATACCGACGGTTTCTTCGTGAACGCCTACACGGAGGACGGCCAGCTGGAGACCACGATCACGGCCGAGCAGGCCAAACATATCACCACGCAGGGTGAGGAATCGTGGAGCGCTTTCGGCGACGTTGTGGTGATCAACCACATCAAAGGCGAGCGGATGGAGACGGACACCATCTACTGGAACAAAGAAGAAAAACAGATTTATACCGACTGCTATGTGCGGCTCGCCTCAGAGAGCGGCCTGATGCAGGGTTTCGGGATGACTTCGGACGAGCGGGCCCGCAACTCCGTCATCCTTCGTCCGTTCGACTCGTACGCGGTGGAGCACGATTCCACCTATATGTACATCGATACCATCAATCAGATGGGCCCGAGGAGGAAATAGAAAAAAATTCTTTTTTTTTCATTTCGTCACTCAACGTTTTACCCCCTTTTTGCATCTATTATCTGATTTTTGTGTACTTTTGCACCCTGCCCGCGAGGGCCCGTATGCAAATAACACACAAAAATTAATAACTAAAACTAAACTGAAATGGCGGTATTAGAGAAGATTCGCGTCAAATTCGGAATTTTGATCACCGTTCTCGTAGCGCTGGCCTTATTGTCGTTCATCCTTGATCCTCAGACACTTCGGTCGGCTGCCGATCGTTTTTCCTCCGACAATAAAGTCGGAACGATGAATGGCAAATCCATTACCTACAAAGAGTATTACGACGAATTGGGCAACTACACCGAGATTGCCAAATTGATGGGACAGAACCCCTCCTCGGAAGAAGCCCAGGCCCAGCTGCGCGACGCAGCCTGGCAGTCGATTTTCGATAACCAGGTCTTCATCCCGAAGGCCACCGATGCCGGACTGGCGGTGGGCGAAGAGGAAATGATGGACATCACCAAGGGAAACAACATCTCCCCGGTGCTCCTCCAGCAGGGTATGTTCACCGACGGCAACGGCGCCTTCAGCCGTGAAGCCCTTGTCAATTTCGTCCAGTCGATCGACTCCGACGAATCGGGCCAGGCGGCCGCCTACTGGTCGTTCCTCGAAGAGAGCGTCTATCGCAATCAGCTCTACGCCAAATACGGATCGCTTCTCGAGAAAAGCGATTTCCTGACCGACCTGGAGAAAGCCCGGATGATCGCCGAGAGCAACACCACGGCCGATGTGGACTATGTGTTCGTTTCCATGCCGCTTGGCAATGACAGCACGGTCACCGTCTCTTCCGAAGAGATGCGCCGCTACTACAACGAGCACAAGGAACAGTTCAAACAGCCCGCCAACCGCGATATCGAATACGTGATGTGGGAAGTGGTTCCTTCATCGCAGGATTTCGCCGACACGCGCGAGGAATTCGACGGACTCCTCGAAGAATTCCGTACGTCCGACAACCTCAAGAGTTTCATCACGCTTCATTCCGACAGCAAGTGGAATCCGTATTACTTTACGGAAGACCAGCTCGCCGTCACGCCGGAGTTCCAGCAGACCGCTTTCCACGAGCCGGTCGGCACCACCAGCCCGGTGATTTCCGATGAGAACCGTTATGCTGCCGCGCGCGTAGCCGACGTACGCACCATGTCCGATTCGGCACGTGTATATTATAAGGTATATCCGCTCACGCAGGAAAGCGAGGCCGACGCCTTTGTCACCGAACAGCAGAAGAAGGTCGATTTGAGTGCCTTCAACGAAATGGGCTGGCTGACGCAGGATATCGTTCTCTCGAACAACATGACCGGTTTCGATGGCGTGTTCGATGCGCCGCAGCGTGCGTTCAAGGTCAAGGATCCCCTGAACCAGGCCATCTTCGTGCTCTATGTCCCCGAGCGGACGAAACCCGTGAAGAAAGTCCAGCTCGCAACGCTGGTCAAGAACGTCCTGCCTTCCGACGATACCTACCGCGACTTCCAGATGAAGGCCGTGGAGTTCGCCGATGCGTGCGACGGCAAATATGAGAATTTCAAGAAAATCGCCCAGGAACAGGATCTCCCTGTGATTCCCGTAAACAATATGGTACAGTCGGCGCGCCGTCTCGGTCCGGCCGACAACGCACGGGAAGTGGTGTACTGGGTCTTTGACAAGAAGACCAAAGAGGGCGATGTGTCCGACCTCAAGACGGTGGACAATAAATATTATTTCGTCACGGCCGTGACGAAGGTCCGCAAGGAAGGTTATGCCGACATACGCGACGTGGCGCCTCAGATCAATACCGTGCTTTCTGCCCGGAAATCCGTGCAGAACAAGCTGGAGGAGGTCAAGGGCCAGATCGCCGGCTTGACCTCGCTCGAACAGGTGGCCGAGAAACTCGGCACGACGGTGAGCCATTATCCGGGCCTTTCGTTTGGCTCCATCCAATATAACCAGACCGATCCCGCCCTGGTCGGCGCTGTTGCCGCGGCCGACGAAGGAAAACTCTATACGGTGGGAGGTACTATCGGCGTGTATGTGTTCGAAGTGATGAACCGTACGGCCGGCAATTTCTTCTCCGATGCCGATGCCGCCACGCAACTGGCGCGCAAGGCGTCGTACCACTCCAATGTCTTGCAAAACGTAATTGCCAATGAGGCAGAGATTAAAGACAACCGCGCAAGATTTTTTTAACATTTTTTCAACAGGCCGTTGAAAAAAAGCTCAAAAATTTGGTCATTCCAAAATTAATGCCTAATTTTGAGCCGATAAACTGTGTCAATATTTTTAATGTTTAACCAAAAATAAACACACTTAACAAATTTTTTTTATGAAAAAGATTATTTATTCACTGGTGATTATGATTGCTGCCGGCAGTCTTTTCACTTCTTGTATTGAGCCGGTTGAGCCGAACGGTCTGGAGACGCTCCGGATTGAGAAAGCCAACTATCTCAAGGCACTTGCCGCCCTCCAGCAGAGCAAGACGCAGCTTGTCGCTGCCCAGGCCGCTGCTGAGCAGGCACTTGCTGCGCAGCGTACCGCTGAGGCTACGTACCAGACCGCCCTGGCCAACTATCAGGACGCTCTGACCGCTGCCCTGCGTGCACAGACTGAAATGGATCAGCAGCGTTTCGCGATCGAAATGCAGAACCTGGCCGCCCTCTATGAGCACGAAGCCCTGATGCGCGCCCTCGATTATGACGCCGCAGTCGCCGCTCTCGATGCCATGAAGGAGAAATATGCTGCCGAGGCCGCCGAGGCCGCTGTCAAGCTCGCCATGCTTCAGGCTGAGGTGGATTACAAAGAGCTCCTCAACGAGGCTCAGCGTATCCAGAACCTGAAGGATCAGCAGGATATGGAGCTTGCCAAGAAGGCATTCGAGCAGGAGTATGGCCAGCAGGCCGCCATGTTCGCCCTTCAGCTCGCCCGCTACGAGGCTGAGACCGCTCAGAAGGCCGCCGAGGCCGCTGCGCTCGTCGCCGCCCAGGAACTGCTGAACAAGAACCAGGAGCTCCAGAACAGCCAGCTCGCTCAGGAGATTGAGCAGGCTCAGAAAGCTTTCGAGCAGCAGTATGGCTACCAGGAAGCGCTGAACGCTCTCGAACTCGCCCGCATTGAGGCTGCCAACAACGCCGCTGCCAAGGAAGCCGAGGCTATGCTGGAAGACCTGATCGACCAGATCGGTTACAACGCCGCCATGCGCGCCCTTGAGATCGCCCGTCAGGCTGTCCAGGATGAGTTTGACGCCAATGCTATGGAAATCGCCCTCAAGGAACTCGAGCAGGCTTACAACAAGCAGGTTGCTCTCGACGCTGTCGAAATCGCCAAGGCTCAGATCGACCTCGCCAAGGCTAACCTCGACCTCGAAGGTTTCGCCGCCGGTATCGAGAACCTGAAGAAGCAATTCGAATATGCCGAAATCTATCGCGCCTACGAACTTCAGAAGGCTATCGACCAGTACGGTATCGACGCTCTGACCGCTGCCAACCAGATCGAGAACCTGAAGATGCAGCAGCAGTACAATAAGGTGCTCTTCGCCCAGGCTATCGCCGAGGCCAAGCAGAGCCTGAAGGAGACCCTCGACGCCATCGACCTCAAGAACGTCGGTCTGACCGACGATGAGTGGAAGCGCGTCAACGAGGTTATCCGCAAATATGAGAAAGCATATTCCAAATATCTCGACCAGCAGCTTGAAGTGATGGACGCTGAGTCCGACCTCTTCGACGCTCAGTATGCCGCCACCCACCCGGCCGAGGACTACTATGTGTACCTCACCAAGGCAGAATCGGCTCAGCACGCCGGTCTGTACACGCTGAACTTCGCTCCGACCGCTGAGAACTACGAAGCCGCCATTGAACTCCTCCGTGGTTTCATCGAGGCTGACAAGCAGGCCATTGCCGAACTCGAGGAAAAAGGCTCTCTGCCGAACGATGCCGACCTCCGCGCTTGGGCTGATCAGCTCCAGGCTTGGAAAGACCAGATGGGCAAGAACGAGTATTATCAGTATGCCCAGACGCAGGACTCCATCAACTATATGGTGAATGTGTTCCACGACGGTATCGCCGAGGTGGCCAAGGAAGTCCTTGACTGGTGCATGGAACATCCGTATATTGCAGCTCCGGACCCGGTGGCCGAAGTTGTGGACATCGAACCGGCTCTCGAGAAGATTGACAATATGACGATCGCGGATATGCCGGCCGACACTCTTGAATTCGACACCCTGCCGCTGGCTCATGGTAATGCTTTCGCTATTGACCGCTTCTCGGATTATTCTTACAACAAGTTGCGTCACATGCTGTCCACGTATCCGAGTGAGTATTGGTGGAATTTCTTCTACAGAGATGATGACGAGCTCGTTCTCGACAATGTCACGCGCAATGCGAAAGACTTCATCCTTGGCGACCCTGAATTTGTGACCACCGATAAGGTTCTTGAATTTACGGATGCCGACGGTTACGTTTGGGAAGGCCGTTACGGTCTGGAAGGTGTTTACACCACCCTTGCCCGTGAGAAGGTCATGCTCGAGAAAGACGAGACCTTCAAGGAGAATGCCGAGAAGAACTACAACTACGCCAAGAAGCGCTACGAAGACGACCGTGCTCTTCTGACGGCTGGTCTGGATGCCTATGTCTCCGCCAAGATGGACGCTTACGAGAAAGCCCAGAAGGACCTCAACGACCTCAAGGCTGAGGAAGCCGCGAAGGGCAACACGATGGTTCAGGCCGTCCTGAATTTCCAGGAGCAGCTCAACATCGTTGCCGGTCACACCCAGATGACCCTCAATGACTCCACGAAGATCTTCGAGGCCATCCAGAACTTCGCCGCCGCCCGTGAGGAATACCTCGGCCCGAACGTGAAGGCCAAAGACGGCAAGACGGCCGCTGAGATCCGTGCCGCTGTTGAGAATTTCCACTATGCCGCTGCTTCGAGCCCGGTGACCGCCGCTGACATCAACTGGGCCGACATGACCTGGAACGACCTGCGTACGAACCAGGATCGCGGTACTTACGGTAACGCCAGCATCTATGCTTTCAATGCCAGCAATGGTATGCAGTATGTTGGCCAGAGTGGTGAGACGTATGCCACGAACGCTGTTTTCGCCGTGCTCGTCGACCAGCTGATTAACAAGGACATCGCCAACAAGTTCGACAATGAACCTGTCATCCAGTGGGCCAACCCGATCGGAACCGGTCTGCAGGGCATCAACGCTCAGAGCTTCCAGGCTCTCTATGGCCAGTTCAAGATGGTTGAAGACGGTGTCGACGCCGACGGCAACAAGAAGTATAAATTCCAGACCCTTGATGGCGAAGACGTCAAGAGCCCTGAGATCATCGCTGCCGAAGAAGCTGTCACCAAGGCTGAGAAGGCTGTCAAGGATGTGTTCAAGGCTTACATCGACATCTACAACCGCTTCTGGGCTGTTAATGTCAACAACGATGTGACGACCTATAGTAAGTGGGCTGCGTATAAGAGCAAGGTTACGGCTGACCCGCAGAAACCTGCCGATATCAAGACGGCTCGCAAGGCTCTCATCGACGAGGTTATGGCCGCTATGCCGCTTGATGTCACTTGCTACACGACCAATACCTTCATTGATCCGGTCACCGCTGTTATCTTCAATGGCGTCGACATGCAGGCCATTGATAGGATTATCAAGGGTGAAGACTTGAACGTTATCTTGACTGCCGTTGATCCTTCCGTCACCAACCGTGAAGGTGTTATCGAGTGGAGTTCTTCTCCGATTCCTTATACGAGTGCCCAGATCCTCTATGGTACGTACTACTCCAACCTGAACAAGGGTGCGGGCCGTTACGAGTGGGTCGGCTGGCCGAACAGCTATTCGACGAGAGCTACCGAGTTTACGCAGTATCTGTTCGCATGGCAGCAATATATCGCATCCCAGGTTGATATGGCCAAGGATCTCGAACTGCTCCGCGCTTGGATTACGAACATCGAAGAGACGATCGCTGCTGACGAAGCTGCCGCTGAGGAAGAACTTGAAGCCTTCAAGGAGGAACTCAAGGAGAAGATCATCACCAAACACGACGAGGCTGTTGCCAAACACGACGCTGCCGTCGAGGCTTACAACGCCCAGATGGAGGCCCGCAACCAGACGCTTGCCGATTGGGCTGAGTTCTTCGGTGTGTACGACAACCCGCTCACCGGTGAGCAGGATACCCTCGCCTACTACTGGATCCAGGATCGCGACTGCGCCCACTGGGATGTCGAGCACTGGCGTACCTCGTTCTCTTGCGTGAACTACCACAACAAGTACATCGACCAGGAAGCCGGTGTCTGGAACGGCCCTCAGCCGGGTATGATGCGCAACCTGATTGGCGGTACCTTCCAGGAAATCCTCGATACCAACCTCCCGGGCTATCCGGAGAAGGTCGCTCAGTGGAACCACTTCCACCGTCAGTATGTTGATGTCCAGTATCACCTGCAGACGCTCTACGACACGATGAATGACGCTTATATGGCTGCTGCCAAGGTCGTTGATCCGAATACGACTGAGACTGACCTCATCAAGTACGTCGAGGACTACAAGCTTAAGATTGAAAACGCCATCGCCGATCTGTATGACGAAATCAACGAGCACACCGCTTTGATTGAGATTCTGAATTACGCGAAGGCGCAGGTTGAAGCCGGCTACGATCCCATCGCCGTATGGCAGAAGACTTGCGAGAACAATCTCGAACTCCAGAAACAGATCCTTGATGATCTCAAGACGAAGCTCGACCTCCGCAAGGCTGACTACGACGCCGTGATGGAATACATCAACGCCAAGAGCGAAGAATAACAACAACCTTTGATTAATCTCAATACATAAACGTCTAACAAACGAATATATGTTGAAAAGATTAAGCATACTTATCATGACTATCCTCCTGGTTGTGCCTGCAATGGCACAACCACAGGAGAGTTGTGAGTGTGTGTTTGGACCGAAAGCGGGACAGTTCCAGTTCCAGGTGAACGTGGGAACGGGCCAGTTCTTCAACGATTTCACGGGCCTGTACTATCTCCTCCCCGATGAGGACGGTACGGCAACCGGCATTGGCGCCGACCTGAATACGCTGGAGACGAACTATGGCCTGGGCAACGCGTACATCAGCGGTGACCTGTCCAAGCAGCTGGTCAACAACGGGAGCCTGAACTTCATGACGCGCAACTACAGCATCGGCATGAAGGTCTTCGTGACCGACCACCTGAACATCAACCTGTCGGGATCCTATATCCTGAACATGCAGCCGAGCAAAAACTTCCGCGAAGGTGAAACCTATAACATCCGCGACCTGACCAACCTGACTCACTATGACGTGAGTGAGAGTTTGGCCAACGTGGAGCCGGGTGACATTTATGCGCAGAAGGCTATTCTCGGTGCTGTTACCAACAGACTGATGCTCCAGCTTGGCACGGAGTGGTACTTCAATACGAAGAACCAGCGGATCTTCCCGTACCTCGGTGTATTCGGACAGTTCAAGATGGCTCGCATCGAGAGTTTCTATCCCTACACGGGACAGTACATGCCGAGCGACATCGATATGCCCGATATGGAATACGAGGAGGTTGACTTTTATCGTGCCGACCGTGGCGGTCAAGCCCTCGGTTTCGGTGGCGGTATCAATTTCGGTGTCGAATACGCATTGATGGAAGGTTTGTTCATTGGCGCGGAGATTGCCCCTGTCTGCTACCAGTACACGCTGCTGCACATGGAAGTAGGCGGTCAGGATCCGTACTATGCAACCAACCACAATCTGCGGGCTTTCGCTTTCCCGCAGCTCACAATCGGCGTTCGATTCTAATCTCTGCGTCCGTCGGCTTATCGACGGAATCAGATCTGATAAAACAAGGGTGACCAAAACGGTCACCCTTATTTTTTGAGCCTCTACCTCCAGCCGACCCCGCCATCGTCCCGCAAACGTCTTTCTGTTCCGCGCAGGACAGAAAGATTTCGGGAATCAGCTGGTATACGTTATGTCCGTTTTGTCTACGCCAATGGGCGTGGACGAAAACGGGACGAACATTCGTACGTTGTACGAGAAGAGTTATCGTTATCTTTACATTCATGGTAAATAAAAATGATGGGAAGTGTAAACGAAAGAAAGGATTCCCCTACAGTACTTGCCCGGCTATATCAAAAAAGAAAGAGCATCGGATCTTTTCAGTGGCTGAGCCGATGCTCTTTTTCCCATCATTTACGGCACAGCCGTAAGGGTTTATTTACCGATACAAAGATAATCACAAGATTCGGAATTCTTCCGACAAAAAAGCAATTTATTTTTTTAAAAACAATAAATCTGCGACAACGTCAGACCCACTGGAAGATCGCAATGACGGCGATGGCGGCGGGGGCGAGGAATCGGATGAGGAAGAGAAGGGTGTCGAGAAGCCAGACGGGGATCTTCAGGGCGCCGCTGTTCGTCAGTTCGTCGTGAATCACCGTGCGGCCGAGCTTCCAGCCGGCGAAGACCACGGCGACCAGACCACCGATCAGCATTAGGACATTGGCGGAGAGGAAGTCAAAGAGGTCGAAGAAATTCCGGCCGAAGACTTTCCAGTCGGCCAGAACGCCCTGCGAAAGCGAGCAGAGACAGCCCAGTACCCAGAGGACGAACAACGTAAGCATGACTGCCCAAAAACGCTTCATCTTGAACTCCTCGATGCAGAACGCAGCGATGACTTCCAGCAGGGATATCGACGACGTCAGTGCTGCCAGCAGCAGCGCCACGAAGAAGAGAATGGCGATGAACCCGCCCAGCGGCAACTGGCTGAAAATGTGAGGCAGCGTGATGAATACCAGTCCGGGGCCTTCACCGGGGCTGATGCCGAAAGCGAATACGGCCGGCATAATGGCGCAGCCGGCAATCAGGGCGAACAGGGTATCCGCCGCCGCCGTTTTGGCGGAGATGGCCGTGATATTCTCTTTCTTCGACACATACGAGCCGTAGGTGATAACCATTCCGCTACCCAGCGAAAGGGAGAAAAATGCCTGCCCCAGCGCGGCTAAATAGGTATTGGCTGTGACTTTCGACCAATCGGGATGGAACAGGTAGTCGATGCCGGCGCCGGAGCCCGGGAGCGTGAGGGAACGGATGGCAATGACGATGATGATGAGGAACAGCACCGGCATCATCACCTTCGAGAACTTCTCGATGCCGTTTTTGACGCCCAGAATGACGATCAGGCCCGACAGCAGCAGGAAAACCGTATGGCAGACCAGCGGCCGCCAGGTCGAGGTCGCGAAATCCGAAAACATCGTAGAAAGGCCCGCGTTGTCGCCGCCCCGCGTGAAATCGAAACGGAAGGCCTTGAACAGATACTCAATGCCCCAGCCGCCGACGACCGAATAGAAGGAAAGTATCAGGAGGCAGCATAGCACGGCCAGCGAACCCGAAACGCGCCACAGGCTCCCGGGAGCCAGTTTCTTAAAAGCGCCGCGCGCATTGGCCTGGCTGCGTCGGCCGATGATGAATTCGGACATCATGATCGGCATGCCCACCAGCAGCACGAATCCCAGATAGATCAGGATGAAGGCGGCGCCGCCGTTCTCGCCCACCAGGTAGGGGAAACGCCAGAGATTGCCCAGGCCTACGGCCGATCCCGCCAGGGCAACCAGCACGCCGAACGAACTGCCGAAGGAGTCCCGTTGGTGCTCGTGGGCCGCGTGCGGACTATTTGCGTCTTTCATAGAGCAGGAAGGTATAGTCAAAGCCCGATTCGTCGTCGTGATAGCGGATGCTGCGGAAAGTCTCCTGCCAGCATTTCGGATCGATGGCGGGGAAGAACGCATCGGCCGGCTCCACTTCGGCGTGGATGCGGGTCACATAGACACGGTCGGCCCGGTCGATCATCTGCCGGTACATCATGCCGCCGCCGATGATGAAAATCTCGCCGTCGCCCGCCGCGGCTTCGAGCGCCGTTTCAGGCGAGGAGAAAAATTCGGCGCCGGAGTTTTTGTCGGCTTCCGTGAGCGGCTGGTCGGTAACCACGATATTGCGGCGGCCGGGAAGGCAGCGCTCGTGGAATGAGCGCCAGGTTCCCAGGCCCATAATCATCGTATGGCCCATCGTGGTGCGCTTGAAGTATTGGAAGTCGGCACGGATGTGCCACGGAATCAGGCCGCGGTATCCGATGGCATTATTTTCGGCGGCTGCGCCGATCAGGCTGAGGGTGTCTTTCATAAGGAGTTGCGTTTATACTGCCACGGGGGCCTTGATGGCCGGCCAGGG
>JAEEGK010001447.1_pt1 | contig 59569 bp, 48 predicted proteins | sample 8958771 | NCBI WGS metagenome assembly JAEEGK01 (sample SAMN16246547, study PRJNA631951) | gut metagenome | biome: gut microbiome; feature: rumen; material: SC-attached | host: Bos | place: Iran: Karaj | collected 2018-10 | reverse complement strand
ACCAAAGACCTCTCTAAGATCGTTTACGAAAGCGGCGAGGAGGAGTTCTTCCAAAAGGTGAACCCCAATGCCAAAGTTAACACCAACAGCGGCAACACGGTGAACGTGAACGTTACCGGTCCTGTTAACAACAACTATGTCGGCAACAAGCCTAACTACAACAACAACGGTTACGCCGCCGACTACAGCCAATCTGAATTCCTCGACAACCCGCATTTCAACGCCTACGCTGAAGGAGTTGGGGCACTTTTCAGTAACAACGACGGCTCTGGCGGTTTTGGCGGGTTCAATTCGTTTTACACGGGAGCTTCCGCCTCCGCCGGCATTAGCTTGAACAATTACTTGTTTCTTGGAGCCGGAATGGGGTTCCTGTTCGGCAACGGCAATGTTTACTCCTCATCGGATTACTCCGACTGGAGAACATACAGAGATGTCCCCGGTTGGTATCTGCCAATGTATTTCGAAGCGAGGGGCTTTCTGCCTATCAACGACGATTTCAGACTTGGTGCAAGATTGGCGGTAGGTTTCGAGTTAAACGAATATTCCAGCAAAAGAGACTGGTACAACGGAAACAAATGCGGCAAGGTGCATCTTGATGCTTCGGTAGGAGCTGAGATAAACCATATCACTGTTAATATGGGTGTTATGTCGTTCCAAAGCATGGAAAGACGTGAGGAGTATTACGACAACTACTACACAGGCGACCATAGCCACACGGTGCGGTATTCGTCTAAAACCATTCCGGTGCTTTATCTGAAAGTGGGTTATAAATTTGGAGAATGATAATTTAAAATGCATATCAAAAATAAAACAGCAATGAAAAAGACACTCAAAATTTTTGCCCTTGTGGCGATGGCGTCGGCCCTGGCTTTCAGCGCCTGCACCAAAGACGACGAGCCAAATTACAACTATACTGACGGTGGCAGCGGCTCAGATAGTGGCGGCGGAACACAGACGAGGCCGTCGGCTTATTTTTTAGTTGATGGCGGTATTTATATTACTACAAATACAACTATAAATTTCTTGAATTCATCATCCAATGCCACAAACTATAGGTGGAATTTCGGCGACGGCACATCATCGACAATGTATGAGCCTACGCATCGCTATTCAACCCCTGGTACCAAAACAGTTACACTGTATGCATATAACAACAATAACGACATGGATTCTTATACAAAGGACGTAAGAGTGGATGCTTACAGAGCCTATATCTCGCGTATAGTTGTTACAGATTGGCCGTCGCGTCAAAATGGCAATGTGTGGGATCAGTGGGCTACGTCATCAACCAAACACCCCGATATTTTCTTCAAAATATATGCATCTGGTACAGTCTTGTTTACCAGTGAGGTGATAGATAATTGCATCCATCCCGATGATGGCGGAACAACGTCTCCAAGTTTTACGGTAGGTCAGTCGTTTGTGCCAATGAGTTATACGATAACTTTCTACGATGAGGATTCGCTCGAAAATGTGGAAATGGGAGGCGGCTCATTCAATCTTGTAGATTTGGGGCGTTCCAGCGACCATGGTTCGGTGCTTTCGCTCTATGGAGGCGGTTTTTCCTTCAAAATATATATTTCTTGGAGCTAAAAGTGATTCGTAATAATAATATAATTTTAAAATCTCTCAACCCATGAAAAAACTAATTTCCGCCATCACAGTTATGGCAATGGCAGTGGCAATGGCCACTTTCACCTCGTGCAGCAAGGACCTCGACGAAATTGCCGCCGACATCGACACCGGTATCTCCAGCGGCGACCACGGCACCTCGCGCAATGCCGTGCTGCAAATCACCTGCACCAGCAACAATCCCTACACTATCACCATCACAAACACCAGCACCGACGACAGCCGCGAATATGTGCTTCAGGGCAAGGAAACACGCAGTTTCATAGTTAGTTGCGACGTTACCTACTCCATTTATTACTCGCAAAACAGCGGCTATCTGTTTTATCCCACCACGGGCACACGCACACAGTACGCCGGCTGTGGCAGCACCTACTCGATTTCAATTCCCTAAATTGACAAGGCTCCAACACTTTAACGCCGTGCGGACAGCTCCGTGCGGCGTTTTTTTATCAAAAACGTGCAAAAATTGAACGGTAGGGTGTGCGGTTTCTACTTTTTTCGTATCTTTGACGATGTAAAACATAGCTTGATTAGATGCTTAAAACACTGGAAAACAATATATCACACTCTTTGTCAACGGGAATGGCCATTGTCGCTTTTGCGGTTTTGGCACTGCTTGTCCCGTCATGCACCAAAGAAACAAACGATGCCCATAGCTCCGTAACAACGTCCGACTTCACCGGCACCATCTGGCGACTACAAAGCATTTCCACTTCCGACACCAATGCCCCGCTGCCCCAGCAGACGCTCCTCGACCGCGACTGGCTGCTGTTCCACCCCGACGGCACAGTGGAAGGTTTCGGCGAATACCACGCCATTGTAGGCACTTACACACTTTCGGACGACAAAATTGCCTTATCCTTCGCACAACCCGACTCCGCCCGACTCTCTCAAGATGTTTTCTGCTTGTACGCACTCTCTGCCAACCGAGTGGCTACATCCGACGATCGGCTAACACTCTCTGCCCCCGACGGTTATGTAATGGATTTTGTCGCTGTTGAGGACGATATTTTGGAAAACCGTTGGCGCTGGGTGGAAACACGTGCCGGAATTGACGGTATGGGCGGCACTCCGCAATCCGCAGGTTTAGAGGCGGTTGTGGCCTTCGGCGACACTACTTTTGTCTTCTACAAGGACGAACAGGAGGTGGCTCGGGGCAGCTATCGGTTGCAAAACACCCGTGTGAGCGACTGTATCGGTGAGACCTCCGGAATGGCACGCGCCATCACTATCGACATGGATGTTTCTAACCTGATAAGCGTTGCCACCAACGCACTCGTGACAATTCCCTGTCCGAGCATCATCACGTATGAAATATTACCCGACGGACGAATCCTTCTTTCCCTCCGCGAAAACACCTGCGCCGGATACCTTTATATCTTTGAGAAGATGTGAAGACGTGGATTCGGCAGGCACAGCCACCAACGTCTGACTTAAGCACTTGAATTGTTTTGCAAATTTGTTCGGAAAATCATATCTTTGCAAAAGGAATTAATCACCTTCAATCGGAATATAATACACGTAACAAATGACAAAACAGATACTTACACTGGCTTCTACACTTCTTGTAATTATTTCGGCCGTGGCGCAAAACGACAATGAGAAGGAGAGTCCCTTCACATTCAACGCCTCGTACATCGGCGATTTTGTTGGCAATGCGGGCGGCGGCATCAAGGACGGCGCAGGTTACCTCGGCTACGGCGGCATAGGTGTCAATTTCTGCACCGAAGCGGCCGGCTGGTGGAAAGGCGGCGAGTTCGTGCTGAGCGGAGCTTCAACCCACGGCGCCACGCCTTCTATCACTTTGACGGGCGACTACCAGGCCGCCGACAATATCGAGGCAGGTGATTATTTCATGCTCCAGTCGCTGTATTACAGTCAAACGCTTGGCAACGTGCAAATTATGGGCGGCTTGCTCGACTATCCTTCGCTGCACGCCTACACCGACGCGGCACTGCTGTACCTCAACAGCTCGTTCGGATACAACGCATTGCTTGGCTACAGCTACGGCATAGCCGTTTTCCCGATGACGGCGTGGGCCTTGAATGTGGAGTGGGGCATCACCGACTGGCTCACATGGCAGACGGGAGTTTTCGACGTGCCTTACAGTTTCGACGACAATCCGCACAACATCCGGTGGGCTTTCACCAAAGAGAAAGGCGCGGTAGTTTCGTCGGAATTAGTGTTCGGCACCAGTTTCGGCGACGGCCTCGAAGGCTCGTACCGCTTGGGGGCCATTTATCAAACCGCCATGGAATGCTACGAGCTGCACGCCACCTTGGAACAGATGTTTTGGAAAGGCGGCAGCCGCAGTCTCACAGCCTTTGCCATGGCTGCCTACGAACCCCAGAAGTTCAACGAAAACTATGCCAACTTTGCCGCGGGCATCAACCTCAACGGAGTTTTCTCGAAAAAAGGCAACGACGCCATGGGAATGGGCTTCACCACAGCACTTTTCGACAATGAATACGAGCAGGAGACGGCCATCGAACTGACCTATAAATACACCTTCAGCGAACGTTTCTACCTGCAACCCGATTTGCAGTACATCATCAATCCGGCAGGCATGGAATACACTGGCGAAAAAGGCAAAAACACCCTCTTTATGGCCTTGCGCTTCGGCATTGAATTTTAACTAGGTTACAATTTATAGTTTATAGTTTCTGTCGCCCTTTCAGGGCTTATTTATCCGCTCCCGTTGGTCGCTATCGAAAAGTCCACAGGACTTTTCTTCACCCCTACGGGGCTCAATTCTGACCGCTGAATCCTGCCCCCTGACAACTAATTGTCAATTGCACATTGTTAATTGTTAATTGTCAATTACTTCCGAGTTCCGAACTCCGAATTTTCCTGCCGCGTATCCGCTTGAGAAGGCTATTTGCAAGTTGTATCCGCCGGTGTCGGCGTCAAGGTCGAGCAGTTCGCCAACGATATGGAGTCCTTTCACCAGTTTGCTTTCGAAAGTCTTGGGATTCACCTCCTTGCACGACACTCCGCCCTGCGTGATGATAGCTTCGTCGAAACCTCGTGTGTCGGTAATCGTAAGCGTCAGTCCTTTAAGCAGTTGCAGGAGTTTTCTGCGTTCGGCGGCGTTTATCTGGTTCAGCCGTTTGTAATGTTCTATCTTTATGTTACTTAGCGCGAATGGTATAATCTCGGCAGGCAGCCACAGCCGCATGGCGTCTTTCAGTATGCGTGTGCCGTTGGCGTTGAGGTCGGTGATGAGTTTCTTGTCCAGCACCTCCTCATTCAAAGCGGGTTTCAAGTCGATACGGGCAGTGAGCGTCTCACCTCCATGCAAAATTCGAGACACATCACGGCTTGCCGATAGGGTGATGGGTCCGCCGATGCCGTCGGGGGTGAAGGTCATCTCGCCGAAATGGCTACAGATTTTCTTTCCGCTGGAGTGGCAGATGCTGAGTTCCACGTTTTTCAGCGTGAAACCCACCAGCTCTTCGGGGATTTTTTCGGCACACACTAGCGGCACCAGCGCGGGGACAGGCTCGGAAACCGAGTGGCCCACTTTTCGGAGCAGGTTGTAGCCGTCGCCCGTGGAGCCCGTGGCAGGGTAGGAGCATCCGCCCGTGGCCATAACAAGGTTGCGGCAGTGCACCAGTCCGCCGTTTTGCAGCACCACGCCGGAGATATGGCCGTCGTAGGTGACGATGTCCGTAACTCTGTTGTTTTTCAGTACTTTGATGTTGAGGTCGGCCTCGATGGATTTGATCATTGCCAAAAAGATGTCGAGCGACTTGCCGCTTTTCGGGAACACACGGTTGCCGCGTTCCACCACAAGAGGCACGCCACGACTCTCGAAGAACTCCATCAACTCGGTGTTGAAAAAGAGCGAGAATGCGTTGCGCATAAAACGTCCGTCGGGGGCTATGTGGGTTATGAAATCGCGTATGGGGGCGGTGTTAGTGAGGTTGCAGCGACCTTTACCGGTGATACGCAGTTTGCGTCCAGGCTGATCCATCTTCTCCACCAGCAGAATCTTGCGCTGTCCGTCGGAGGCGGCGATGGCGGCTATCATTCCGGCGGCACCCGCGCCGGCTATTATTATATCGTATCGGTTTTCCATAATCAGTTTGCAAAATTACGAAAAATAATCCTGTGCCGTCATTCCACTATTATCAGCTTGCGCACTGCGTTGCCAGCCCGCACCATATACACACCTTTGGGCAGGTCGCCGACGCTGATTGTAGTTGTTTCGCTGACGTTTTCAAAATGTTTTACGATACTACCTAAAGTATTGATAATGAATATGTCGGAGTTTTCTTCCAATCCCTCGATGGTGAATTTGTCGCTTGCAGGGTTGGGGTAGATGGCAATGTCGGCATTTTCAGCCACAGCTATGCCTTGATTGGCTGAGAAGTAGGCTATGATGACGGTGTCCTGTGTCACCGTTATGGTGCGCGGATTCTGGGTGTTGCCGTCGCTCCAGCGGGCGAAGGTGAATCCCGTTTTTGGCACAGCGGCAAAAGAGGCCTGCGGATTGGCTTGAGTGGGCTGGGTGGTGATCACAACGGTGCCTTTGTTGGTGTCTTCGGACACAACGTTGAAGGTGTACCACTGTGGGTTTGTCGAAGCGAAATAAGCCACCAGTGCTGTGTCCTGTGTCAGGGTTATGGTGCGCGGGTTCTGGGTGTTGCCGTCGCTCCAGCGAGTGAATGAGAAGCCTGTTTTTGGCACGGCGGCAAAAGAAGCTTGCGGATTGGCTTGTGTGGGCTGGGTGGTGATTATCACAGTGCCTTTGTTGGTGTCTTCGGACACTACGCTGAAATTATAGGTGATTATTGCGAAATAAGCCACAAGACTGGTGTCTCTTGTTACTGTCAGGTTGCGCGGGTTTTGCGTGTTGCCGTCGCTCCAGCGCGAAAATCTGTATCCGCTGGCGGGTGTGGCACGCACTGTCCATGTGGAGTTGCTGCAGGTTGGAGGTGTAACGGTGGCCGCAGTGCCCTGCAGAGTGTCTTGCGACGTTACTGAAAAGGTAAAACGGAACTCCTCGATAAGGTTGGTGTAGGAACCGAGCAACGATGAGTAATTGTTTCGGCTGCCGCAGGGTATATAAATGGGTAGGGAGGTGGACAGTGTAAAAAGGCTGTTGCCGAAAAAGTAGGTGTTGGCACCCATCAGACGCACGAAAGTCAACCCGGTGCAGGCTGCAAAACCGTATGGTCCGGCGTATGTCACGGTGCTTGGTATCTCTATCGAGGTGAGGCCCGTGCAGCCGCCGAAAGCGCATCTGCCGTAGGTAACCAGCGAGTCGGGCAGGTCGAGCGAGGTGAATTTGGGACAGCCGTAGAAAGCGGAATCGCCGATATGCTTTGTGGAATTCGGCAGTGTGATGGAGATGATGCTGGTGTCGGTGTAGAAACAGTGGTTTCTTATCGTGTCGACGGTGTTGGGTATCACCAGACTGGTTACAAGTTGGCTGTTCATATATAGGTTGTGGGTGCGGAACAATGGATTGGAATACTTGTTCTGGAAAATGATGTCGCACCATTGGGCTATGGTGCCGGTGAAATTCATGCTTGCAAGGTGTGTGGTGTTCATGAAAGCGAATTTGCCGATATATTTCACGGAACCGGGGATGGTTACCGAAGTGATGCAGGTGTCGTAATAAAAACAGTATTGTCCTATCGTGTCCACGGTGTTGGACAACGACACGCTGGTTATGTTCTGGTTGTTGATATACAGGGCGTGGGTTAGGGTGGTGGGATTGGCCAGATGGTCGCCGAAAAAGATGCCGCACCACTGGGCTATGGTGCCGCCGTAGTTCACGCGGCTCAGACTGGAGCAGCCCCAGAAAGCCTGACTGCCGATTCTTCTTATGTTGCTCGGTATTGTCAATGTGGTGATGCTGCGACAGTTGCCGAAAGCGTAACTTCCGATGCTTACCAACGAGGTGCCGAAATTGATGGTCATAAGGCTGGTGCAGGACAGAAAGGCATCGTCGCCAATACTTGTGACATTGTTCGGAATTGTCAGCGTGGTAATCGGGTTTCCGCGGAAAGCGCCGTTGCCGATGGTTACTAGCGAGTTGGGTAGCGATATTGACGAAATGGTGCACGACGAAAAGGCCTCCTCGCCTATGCTTGTGAGGGAACTCCCGCTGGCAAACGACAACGTCTGTAGATATCTGCATCCGGCGTAAGCCTTGTCGCCTATTGTAATTACGGATGCGGGGATTGTCACCGAACTGAAACTCGAACACATATAAAAAGCGTAGTCCCCGATGCTGGTGATGGTGTTGCAGAGGGTGGCCCGCTGCAGGCCGGTGCAACCGTAGAAAGCCGAATCGGCGATTCTGGTTACAGAGAGGTTTCGGTTGTTGTATCTTACCGAGGCGGGTATTGTTATGGTGTCGATATACGTGTAGCTGGAATGGCGCACAACCTCCACAGTGTTTGGCGAAGTTATGGTGTAATAGAGACCCCCGGATTGGAAATCGTATGCCAGCAGATTTGTGGCAAAAAGCAGCATGGATGCGGCAATGACGATGTTTTTAAATGTTCTTGTCATGGTTGTTGGTTTTATTTGGTGGTTTTTGCAAATATTTGATATATAGTGTTTTGAAATGGTCGGTGTAAAGCCTCGACAAGTGTAATGACATTGCAAATATAAGTTTTTTTTTCGAACAATTCTACGAAATTAACATTCATAAAAAAAATGGGACGCTTATCGCTTGCCAGCACTGACAAAATGTCACCCGTCGTCATTGTTATGCCGCCAAATTTCCGACAAGCGGTGCAAAAATGTCACCAAAATACTGACAGGCTACCATTGGCACACAAATTGACAAAACACTTTTTGTTCAAACGAATAAAAACATAAAAATATAAAAAACATGGCAACATTAAACATCAAACCCTTGGCCGACAGAGTTTTAGTGGAACCTGCCGAAGCCGAACAGAAAACAGCATCGGGAATCATCATACCCGACACAGCAAAGGAAAAACCCCAAAAAGGCGTCGTGGTGGCCGTTGGTAACGGTACCAAGGACGTTACTATGACCGTGAAAGTTGGCGACAACGTGCTTTACGGCAAATACTCCGGAACCGAAATTTCGTACGAAGGAAAAACCTATCTCATCATGCGTGAGAGCGACATCTACGCAATAATTTAAATGTCTAACAATCAATAAAAAAGTAAAGAAATGGCAAAAGATATAGTTTTCAATAACGACGCTCGCGAACAGCTCCGCAAAGGTGTTGACGCGCTGGCAAATGCAGTGAAAGTAACCCTCGGTCCTAAAGGCCGTAATGTGGTGATTGACAAGAAATTCGGTGCTCCGCAAGTTACCAAGGACGGCGTTACCGTGGCCAAAGAGATTGAACTTGAAAACGGCATCGAAAACATGGGTGCACAGATGGTTAAGGAAGTGGCTTCCAAAACCAACGACCAAGCCGGCGACGGCACAACCACTGCCACCGTACTGGCTCAGGCCATCGTAAACACAGGTCTTAAGAACGTTACCGCAGGTGCCAACCCCATGGACCTCAAACGCGGTATCGACAAAGCCGTGGCAGCCATCGTAACCGACATCAAAGCTCAGGCTCAGGAAGTCGGCGGCGACATCAACAAAATCAAACAGGTGGCCACCATCAGTGCCAACAACGACACCCAAATTGGCGACATCATTGCCGAGGCTATGGAAAAAGTTACCAAAGACGGCGTTATCACCATCGAGGAGGCCAAAGGTATTGAAACCAGCGTCAAGGTGGTTGAAGGTATGCAGTTCGACCGTGGCTACATCAGCCCCTACTTCGTAACCGACACCGAAAAAATGGAAGCTACCTACGACAACCCCTTCATTCTTATCTACGACAAGAAAATAAGCACAATGAAAGACCTTCTGCCCGTGCTCGAGAAAGTGGTGCAGACCGGCCGTCCTATGCTTATCATCGCCGAAGATGTTGAAAGCGAGGCTCTTGCAACTTTGGTTGTGAACCGTCTGCGTGGCTCTCTGAAAATCGTCGCCGTTAAGGCTCCCGGTTTCGGCGACCGTCGTAAAGAGATGCTCGAAGATATCGCCATACTCACCGGCGGTACCGTTATCAGCGAAGACAAAGGCTACAAGCTGGAAGACGCCGACCTCAGTATGCTGGGTCAGGCCGAGAAGGTGAACATCGACAAGGACAACACCACCATCGTAAGCGGCAAAGGCAATGCCGAAATGATAAAAGCCCGTGTAAACCAGATTAAAGCCCAGATAGAAAAGACCACCAGCGACTACGACCGCGAAAAACTGCAGGAACGTCTGGCCAAGCTGGCGGGCGGCGTGGCAGTAATCTACGTCGGCGCAGCCTCCGAAGTGGAGATGAAAGAAAAGAAAGACCGTTTCGACGACGCCCTGCACGCCACACGCGCAGCCGTTGAAGAAGGTATCATCCCCGGCGGCGGCACAGCCTACATCCGCGCCATCGCTAAACTGGCCGACATCAAAGCCGAGAACGAAGACGAAAAACTGGGTGTGGAAATAATCCGCCGTGCAGTGGAAGAACCTCTGCGCCAGATTGTTGCCAACGCAGGTTTGGAAGGCAGCGTGGTAGTGAACGAGGTTAAGAACGGCAAAGGCGACTACGGCTACAACGCCCGCACCGAGAAATACGAGAACCTCTTCCAGAGCGGCGTTATCGACCCCGCCAAAGTTACCCGTGTGGCCCTCGAAAACGCAGCCTCCATCGCCGGTATGTTGCTGACCACAGAGTGCGTCCTCTGCGACATCAAAGAGGAGACCCCCGCAGCTCCCGCAGGTGGCGGAATGCCCGGCGGCATGGGCGGCATGTACTAAACCGACAGCAACAAGCTCATAATAAAAAGGGTGCCCGAAACGGCACCCTTTTTTAGTGTGATTTTGCAGTTTGAATAAAAAGTTGTATCTTTGCAGATGTAATTTTCACTCGAAAACTATGAAGGGTTTACTTAACTATTTGATAATTACCCCACCCCGAAAATCAAATTTTGATTTAGAGGGAGTTGCATCGTTATTGCATAAAGAAATTAACAAGCCTTTGGACAGTGCGAAAAGCATCGGCCCGTGGCGATTATTGTATAACCCATTAAACATTTTTAAATCATGAAACGTATCTTTCAAATTTTGGCTGTAGCCTTGTGCGTAACAGCAATGGCCGCCTGCAGTGGCGACAAAGACAATTCAGGTAACAGCGGAACTGCTCCTGACAATGGCAACGAACAGCCGGCAGGCGGCGATCAGGCTGTGCTTTCGGGCCAGAACTGGCAGACCGATTACGCACAGGGTCCTGTGTTCGCCCTGATGTTTAACTCCAACCACGGCACCTCCAACCCCGTGCTCGTCGACGATGCTTGGCTGCGCCGTATGGAAGTTTATGCTAACGGTAATGAGTCAGAACCAGTGGACTGGATTGGCAAATTTACCTACACCGGCACAGCTACCCAAGGCAGCGGCGAGATAACCCTCAAAACGGAGGTGGGCGGCGAGGATGCTGGCAAAGCCACCTTCACTATCAGCGGTTCCACACTCAACCTCAGCTACAACAACGAGACTTCTGTGCTGAAAAAAATTGAGTAGTAGGTATGTCCGTACGCCTCGCAAAATGCAAGTGATACGGAACACAATTATTAAAAGGACGTCCGAACGGGATGTCCTTTTTTGTTATTTCAAAAAAAATGTAACTTTGCAGATTGAAAATGAAGAACCAAGAACTGACATATTATCCGAAAGAAAGCGATTTCTCAAAGGTTACCTTTTGGGACACCGATTTTGCAAACATCGACTGGCGAAGACATTCAGACTTCGTCATAGAACGGGTTTTTGGCTATGGGACAGAAGAGGAACAACGGATTGTGGTCAGGATATACGGATGGGATAAGGTGCGGGAATTTGAGCAGTCGTTTAAGCCAACTGTTTTTAACCAAATTGTGAAGACAAACCTTCAAAAGATGATGAGTTATGCTTCATTATGAAACCGTTACAGCTGTTTTGTTGTTTTCCGAAGTTTAGTCGTTATAAACTTTTATTTTTTTGCAATTATTTAGACATCAGCCAGTTCTGCAATGCTTTGCATTCTTGTTGGAAGGTGTCTCTGTTCACCACAGTGTGTTTGTGTTTGCGGTAGAGTTGTATCATGGTGGTGTTGACGGAGGTCGAGTCCTCAAGGGTTAAGCGATATGGTGCGGCATGGTAGATGGCAATGGACTCATCCTGCGACTCGACGCTGTGTATGTCGGCGATTGGCAAAGTTTTTTCGGCACGTTCCATCATTGCCTTATAGTATTCAATCTGCTCCTCGTAGCCACGCCCGCGACTTTTGAGGTATTGCAGTTTGATATATTCGGTCAAGCTTTCGCATAAAGCGTAGTCGCGATGTTCAAAGAAGATGCCGTTGCCCCACCATTGGTGCGCCACCTCGTGAGGAATCCACGAAAAGTCGGGTATCATCTTGTAAACATCATAGAAATAATGCCCGAAGATAATCATATCGCGCAGCGACTGGCACATCACAAACTGCGGGTCGCCAATCTCCACAATGTTCATCGGCTTTGACGACAAGGAATCGCCGAAAAAGGAGCAGTAGAAATTGTACGAATCCACAAACTCTTTGTAATATGCATCGGGGTAACGGGTTGTGTCGCTCTTGGGGCGGTAGAAATAGAAAGGACGCGTTGCATTTTTGATGACCTTGCACTTGTATTTGTCCTTTGGAAGCAGAACTAAATGCATGTCAAACGAGGGTGAAGTCTCGCTTCCGCCGATAACGTAGTAGTCATCGGTTGCAGTTTCAATGCTGACTTCTGCTTTGAGGAGTTCGCCATTACGGTGTGGATACCAGTTGCCCTCGCGTCGCAACACTATGGCGCCGTCGGCTGTGCGGAAACTGGATAACGGCAAGGTATAATACACATTGACGTATTTTGGCAGATGAGGGAAAGAAAACGCATAAAGATTGTCGAAACGGACAGTGTCTCCGTCGTTATGAAAAGTATAGCCGGTACAGCCGGCAGATACGATCTCTAATTTGGCAACCTCGGTGAGCAGAAAATAATCCTCGACTTCGGGGAACTCCTTCTCCGACACATAGTCGACATTGACTGACAACGAATCACCCCTAATCCAGCATCGCATTTCGTATTTGTTCTGTGCCAAAATATCGGCAGCAAGGAACAATAATAATGCGTATATCAAAAGTTTTTTCTTCATTTTGTCTTTTGTTTTGAGGTTCTTATTGGCGGCAGACATGCTGCGCGGCGGCGCTCATTGAGAGTTTTCTGTTTGGCTGTACGGATATGCTTGTCGGATGTCGGCCGAGCCGACGGCACACCAGCGGCAAGGGTGCCATACCAGTCTTTGCCGTAGAGACGATAATAGGTGCGGTCGTAGAGCGAGGCGTAATCTTCGGCATGGAGGTTGCCACGTTCCACTTCGCGCCAAAGGAGGGCGAAGAACGCTTCATAGTCGCGTTTGGTCAGTTCGTCGGTCATCTTCTGCAGCAAGGGATAGGCATGGTTCCATGCGTCGACTTCGTAGCGGTGGTAGTTCTTGCCGCTGCGAAGCAGGGCCTCGAAGTCGGCGCGGCTGGCGAGGGCGGCGGAGAGCAGGGTGTCGTCCTCGTGGTTGAGGTAGCGCAGGTACTCGTCGCGCAGGTTGGCGTAATCGGCCCGCAGGGGCACAGTGAGCGTGTCGGGCAGCGAGTCGAGCCATGCGTCAGGCTCGTAGCCGCAGAGCACCATGCGCTCCAGCACTTCATAATGGCTGATGTAGCAGTACTGGTCTCCTACGCACTCGCTACGCAGAAGGCATTCCAGATAGTGCTTCAGGTCGCGCACAAAGGGATAGAGATGCGAGAGTTGTGAGCAGAAGATGGGAATTGCTGCGCAGTAATCGCCTGTAGCCGTGTATGCCACGGCATCCGTCACACCCTCCTGCTTGTCTATGGGCAGAAGCGAATACTGGTCGCCGAGGTAATAGTATCGCACATAGTTGTCACCCATCTCTGTCAGTGGGGTGTCGCTGTCGAGCCGACCCTGTTCGGTCTCGGTTTTCAGATAACCCTCGATGTAGTCCTCCAGCGGCGGCATAAGCATTTGTCCGCGACGTAGATTGACGTTCTTGATGTCGGTCACAGGGCATTGCCACACCGTCCGGTTGTTCTCGCCGATGGAAGTGAACTGTGTACCGTAAAGCTGTGGCAGACCGCGCCCTGTGCGCAGACGGTCTTCAAGGTAGGCCAGATTTGACGGGTCGGCGTTGGTGTCCGCCACCGCTTTGCGCATCTGCTTGACATAGCCATACTGGAACCAAGGGTGCGCATGCTGTGCGACGAGCCATGCTGCGTGTGCACCGTAGGGACAGAACCGGTCCCATAAGGGGAAGCCCAGCGTGTCCATTAGCCATACTAGCCTGGCGAGGTTCACCGAATCCACTTCGTGCATACGTCTCGAAAGCGAATCCTCGACGGCCTTCGTATGAGTGTGGTCGGGGTCGTTGAAGGCGCGTCGCGCCGCTTGGTCTTCCAGTTCCATTTGATACAATATCTCCGCATAGCTGTAGTCCTTCCTGCCGTGGATGGCCTGCTGGATGGAGTCCAGTTCCGGCCACCAGTCGCAGTCTTTCAAAAACTTGTATCGGTCTGTGTAGTAGAATACAAGCGGGTTCCACCCCTTCCACCTGACCACGCGGAAAGCCATCTTTTTGAATGTTGCCGTGTCGCCGCACTGCAGGGCGGCTTCCATGTAATTCATTTCTTGTTGGCGTATAGGGATATACCCGTCGTACAGGGAATCTATTCGCGCATATAGTTCCATCTTCTCGCAGGGTGTCATATCAGCACGTGACTGCTTGCAGATGTCCAAATAAGCCTTCCATTGTTCCGACTGTGCGTTTGCGGTGAGCGTGGACAAAACACACGCCGCAAACGCTATGCAGAAATGTCCAGTGGACCTTTTGATAGCAGAACGGAGAAGTCTTTTGATTGTTTTCATCTGTGGTATGTTATTTGTAGAGAACTTCGTCATATTAGACGCCGAAAAGCCAGATTTGTAACTGTAAGGAAAATTATTTTTCTCAGGTTTGTGTGTAGTGGTGTGTAAAAGAGCAAATTAACGAAGGACGCTTCTTTGTTTGGCAATAATTATAAACAGCGGCATGTACTAAACCGACAGCAACAAGCTCATAATAAAAAGGATGCCCGAAACGGCACCCTTTTTTTATTTATCGTCGTAATGTCCGTAGGCTGTTAGGACAAGAACAATTACTTCTGTGTCGCGTATTTCGTAAACGAGACGGTGCTTCTGTGTTATGCGGCGGCTCCACTGGTTGACGCGGTCGCCTTTTAGTGGTTCGGGGTGTCCTGTGCCTGAGCGGGGATGCTCTCTAAGTTCGGAAATAAGACGCAAAGCTTTTTGGTAGGACTTTGGCTCGCTGTGCAGCAGTTTTGCCAAATCTTGTTCGGACTTCGGTGTAAACCTCACTTCGTAATTCATAAACTCCTAATGTATTTATCTAAATCCTCAATGCTTTCGAAAGTGTGGTAATTGCCGTTTTCGTATTCCTCTTTCGATTCGTCGACACGTGCAAGGAACTCTTCTTCACTCATAAGAGTGGGGTCTTTCCGTTCCTTGGCCAGCTTTTTGGCGTAGCGTGTCAAACGGCGCATAAGGCTTTCGTCATCAGCAATATAGCCGATGCTTTGCCAAAGCTCCTTGTTCATCTGTATCTGTTGTGCAGAAGTATTCATAATCATTTTTCTTTTATAACTATAACGGAGAAAACTCTTGTTTGTTGTGTTTTTTTATATTTTTATTGTTGTTATACCAAACGCGTCAGCCAATTCCGAAATCACAAATAAGTATTCTTGTCAATACCTTTGAACATTTCAAGGAAACGCAAGGCTCTGTCTTTGCAGCGGTTGGCCTCCAGCTGGTACATCTCCGGAATGTCGGTGCCGGAATACACCTCTTTGAAAATCCATTTGCTTAGGGTGGAGATGTCCAAATCACCTTTGAAATTCTCGCATTTCTTGGCGGTGAAACGCAGCAGACGCTTGCCGTCGAACCACATGCGCAGCTCGTAGGGCGTCATATTGGGGTCGGCATCGGGGGTGATGGCGTAGATGAACATCACACGGCCTTTTTCGTCGTACAGGTATTCCTCGTAGAACTCGCGTGCGGCGAAGTTGTACTTGGCTGTGGCAAAACGCAGATAGTGAGGCGGATAGATAACATCTTCGGCGGCTTCCTCCTCGCCGTAGAACATGCGCACTACCTCGCGGTGCGGACCAGTGCCGGGCAGGTTCTGTATCACGTTAAGCTCGTAATATTCGGGGGGCATGCCCGTCTCGCCCTCCTCGTTGGGCATCATGTGCGAAATCCATTCGTGGACCTCGGCGTATGTCTGACGTATGCTCTCCACGGTTCTTTTCTGCGCTTGGACGGACATCACAAATGCCGCACATAGCAATATCGATATGACTGTTTTTTTCATCGTTGTAAAAATGTTTTGGTTGCGACTGCAAAATTACGAAGAAAAATCGAAAAAGCAAAAAGATTTCTCTTTAAGACTGATTTTTATTGTGGTACGTTATTAATAGTAAATGTGTGTATGTTACTGAATGAATGGTTGCTATATAGTTTCTTTTCGTTTAACGTTTGATTATTCGACTACCAAAAATGCCCCAGCGGGGCTTTCTCTTAGCAACCCCGCATGAAGAAAAAGCCAGTGGCTCTTTTGATAGCGTAGCGGAGAATGCCCAGAACGCAGTGTGGGGTGATAAAACGTCCTCCCCCCCACAGAAATCCACGTCTCGGAGAGACGCGACCAATGATTTTTTTCCTCCCAGATGAAAACTTATCTTGTTTTTTCTCGTTAAAACAATAAATATGATAAAACGTAGTTATTAATAATTACGTCTTGAAATATTTGTTTATGAGCAAAAAGAATTTTTTCAAAGAGCATCCGCTCGTTACCAATCTGCTGTTGATGCTTGCCGCGTCGATAGCGATAATACTTTTGGTGTACCTGATCCAGCGTATCTACAGCCGTCACGGCGACGAGTACGACATGCCCGAACTTGTTGGCCGAAACATCGCCGACCTCGACGGCGTGGAGGGGGTCGACAAGATTGAGCTTGTGGTGGTGGATTCCATCTTTGTGGGAAACACCCCCGGCGGCAACATCCTCACCCAGGACCCCAAGGCGAATAGCAAGATCAAGAAAGGCCGCAAGGTGTATGTCACCATCAGTTCGTACAATCCCGAAAAGGCCGAAGTGCCCAACCTCACCGGCGGCTTGTCGCTAAAACAGGCCATCTCGCAGCTCGAAAATGTCGGTCTGGAGGGCGGTTATATCACTTTCGAGGAAAACGAGCTTGGCAACAACATCGTCGAACGTCAGATGCACAAAGGCCGCGACGTTAAGCCGGGCACCATACTCGAAAAAGGCTCCCGCATCGACCTTATCGTGGGCTGCCAGTTCAACGCCAAGACCAACATTCCTATGGTTATCGGCAAGACTCCCCGCGAGGCGCGCAAGATGCTGCAGGCGGCGTCGCTCAACGTGGGCATAGAGCACTACGAACATCCCGACGACAAAAACAACTCGCGTGTGTACGACATGCAGCCCAACAAGACCGCCCGAGTTCCCTTTGGCACCGTTATCGAGCTGTGGTATCGCTCCGAGTCGTCCACCGATTTCAACAAAGTGGTGAAAAACTACAAACGCGACGAGACTCCCGAACCCGAGGAGGAGATAATAACCGAACCCTCTGAACCCGCTTCCACCACCACAGAAGACGAATTCGACTGGTAAATTGAAAGTTGAAAGTTGAGAGTTGAGAGTTGAAAATTCTTCTAATCTGAAAATCTGAAAATCCGATAATCTGAAGATCTAAAATACAATGCGGAAAATTGCTATTGGAATAACGTTGTTGCTGACTTTTGTCGGAGGTGCTGTGGCGCAGGAGGTGCTGCTGCCTATCTACGGCAATCCCGTTGTCGAACGTCTTGCCAAGCGTCATCGCTCAAGGGCTAAGTCAGCTCAGCAGCCGCTCACACTGCCGTTTTTCGACGATTTCTCCAACTACGGCGGCTATCCCGACAGCAACCGCTGGGCCGATAACCAGGCTTTTGTCAATGCCGACTACGCCGTGTTCCCGCCCACCGTTGGCGTTGCCACCCTCGACGCCATCGACGCCTGTGGCAACCTGCATCGCGGTATCGGCCAAACGCCCACACCCGGCGACACCCTAACCTCGCTGCCCATACGTCTCGACTCCCTCTTTTCGCCCTACGCAAGGGCGCTCACTGCCGCCGACTCAATCTATTTCAGTTTCTATTTCCAACCTGGAGGCGGATACGGCAATATGTGGGAAAGGGTAGGGGTTACCCCCGAAGCGGGTGATTCGCTGATTCTCGAGTTTTTCAACTCTGTGTCAGGTAGTTGGGACAAGGTGTGGAGCACCGACGGTTTCTCGCTCGACACCCTCCATGCCCGCGACGGCGGTTTCTTCCGCTATGTGGCGATTCCCATTATTCAAGACGTGTATCTGAAATCGGGATTTAAGTTCCGTTTCCGCAACTATGTGAGTGTCAATAATGTAACTAAGCCCGGACTTTCGGGCAACTGCGACATGTGGAACATCGACTACGTGTATCTCGACTACAGTCGCACCCACGCACCCACCTTCCGCGACATTGCTTTTGTGAACAAAGCCACTTCGATGCTGAAACAATACACGGCCATGCCCACTCGCCAGTTCCGCAACAGCTGCCTTAAAGACAGTCTGCAAAACACCATTACCAACCTCTATTCGCAGCAGTTGGTGTCGCGTTACGAATACAAAATTTACGACGGAAACAACAGTGTGATAGGTAGTTACACGGGCGGTTCGGAAAATGTGCCTGCCTATCTGCCCAACCATCAGTATCAGTCGGCTGCTGTCCACGCCCGTCCGCCGTTGAACGACACTTTGCCTACAATGACCAATCCCCGCAACGTGTTCCGCATAGTGCACGTTGTTACCGAAGGCTATACTGGCGACAACCACCCGCAGAACGACACCGTTGTCTTCGAGCAGGTGTTCGACAACTATTTCGCCTATGACGACGGCATTCCGGAAAACGGCTACGGACTTTCCACCGACAACAGCCGTTGCTCGCTGGCCTACGGTTTTAACCTCTCCACAAGCGATTCCCTTACCGCGATAGATATGTATTTCAACCGCACCTACAACAACGGCAACGCCGGAATACCTTTCTATCTGTGCGTTTGGAACGACAATGGAGGCAAGCCAGGCTCGGTGCTTTACAAGTCGTCGCAATACGCCTACCCGCGTTTCGACAGCCTCAACCAGTACTGCCGCTACACTTTGGAACGGCCTGTTGTGGTCAATGGTAAAATCTATATCGGTTTCGAACAACATTCGTCGAATTACATCAACCTCGGCTTCGACCGCAGCAACAACTCAGCCGACAATATTTATTATTATACTTCAGGCTATTGGCAACGCAGCATACTCGCTGGCTCGCTTATGATGCGTCCCTATTTCGGACAGAGCGCCGTGTTGGGAATTTCGGAGGCTCAGCTGTCGCAAAACGCTGTAAATCTGTATCCTAATCCCTGCAAGGACTTCCTTCGTCTGGATTACGATGAAACGGATGTCACATTGTCGTCATCCACCATCGAGGTTTACGATATGTGCGGCAAATTGCTGAAACGCCAAGCTGTTGAAAAACAGATGAATGTGTCCGACCTGCGTTCGGGAGTGTATCTGCTCCGAATTACCGCCGACGACGGACAACCGATTGTAAATAAGAAATTTATAGTAAAATAACATCCGATGGCAGAAGAAAATCCCGACATAGAACTTGAAGAACGCAACGACGACGGCGAACTGTACGAGCATTACCGCATTACGGTTGACAAAGGCCAGGCCATGCTGCGTATCGACAAGTACCTGATGGACCACATACAAGGCGCATCGCGGAACAAGATACAGAACGCCGCCAAAGCACAGTGCATCCTTGTCGGCGGAACGCCAGTGAAACAGAACTACCGCGTCAAACCGTTGGATGTCATCAGCGTGCTGCTGCCCAACCCGCCGCGCGAGATAGAGATTACCCCCGAGGATATACCGCTGAACATCGTCTATGAGGACGACGACGTGCTGGTGGTGGACAAGCAGCCCGGACTTGTGGTGCACCCGGGTTTCGGCAATTTCGACGGCACACTGCTCAACGCCCTCGCCTTCTATTATCAGGGCAAGACCGACAAGGATGGCAACCCCATAACGCCGTACCTCGCACACCGTATCGACAAAAATACCTCCGGACTTATCATTCTTGCCAAAAACGAGATGGCGCAGACCGTTCTGGCCAAGCAGTTCTTCGAACACACCATCGAACGCAAGTACAACGCCCTTGTCTGGGGCGATTTCGACGAGGACGACGGCACCATCATCGGCAATATCGGCCGCTCGCCCAAGGACCGCAAGGTGATGACCGTTTTCCCCGAAGGCAGCGAGAGTGGCAAACACGCCGTAACACACTGGCACGTGAAAGAGCGTTTCGGCTACGTAACCCTTGTGGAATGCGTGCTTGAGACTGGCCGCACACACCAGATTCGCGCCCACATGCGACACATAGGCCATCCGCTGTTCAACGACGAGGCCTACGGCGGCGACCAGATTCTGAAAGGAACCACTTTTTCGAAATATAAACAGTTTGTAACCAACTGTTTCCAGCTGATGCCCCGTCAGGCACTGCACGCCGTGGTGCTTGGCTTCGAGCATCCCACCACACACAAACATCTGCATTTCGAATCGCCTTACCCCGAAGATTTCGCGGCAGTGGTGGAGAAATGGAGAAAATATGTGGCAAGCGGTAAAATTATTGAGGAGGATTAAAAGAAGATGAAAAAGATAGTTAAATTATTGTTGCTCGGTACGTTGTTTGTCGCTTTGGCAGTGAATGCCTTGGCGCAGACCACTGCCGATGACGTTATTAGCGTGGCCCGCAGGTACATAGGCACACCGTACCGTGCAGCAGGTCGTACCCCCAAAGGCTTCGACTGCTCGGGATTCACACGCTTCGTTTACAGCCATTTCGGTTTCGACCTCTCCGGCTCGGCTCCAGGACAATGGCACCACGGACGCAGCGTAAACCGCGGCGACCTGCAGCGCGGCGACCTCGTTTTCTTCGGCGGACGCCGCCATTCCCGAAGCATAGGACATGTGGGTATCGTTACCGATGTGTATCCCGACAAAGGCACTTTCGATTTTATACACTCGTCGAGCACCGGCGTGCGTATAAGTGCATCTACCGAAGCATATTACAAAAACCGTTACGTGGGTGCCCGCCGTCTGCTGGGCAACGAGCCGGCCACAAAAAAGAACTCCTCGTCGGCAACAACCGATTACTCTAGCGGTCCCGTTGAAAGTGGCACAGTAGATGTCTATTCGCCTTCAAAACAGAAACAGCAGCCTTCGAAAATAAACAAGCCCCCTGTGTTGTCGGCCACGGAACGGCAACGCCACGAGGATATAGCTCGCGACAACGCCATCCGCGACAGCATCAACGCAATGTTCTCGCGTGCCAGCGAGTACCGCACACAGGAGCTCACCCCCACCGCGGAAGCCTCAGAGTTCGAAGATGAAGAATAACCCCTAAAAAATTGAATTTCTATGAAAAAGAGTCTCTTTGCCACAGCGTTTTTGCCCTTATTAGTACTTTTGTTGTTCGGCTGCATCTGCCAAGCACAGGAGTTTGTCCCACAATCACTTCCCACGCATCAAGAACTTTATGGACAGAATGTTAGAAAAGTTACGGAACGCTATTCTTACAAAGACGGCAGTTCACACAAAATAACATATTCGTACGGAAAAGATGGAAGAATGATTGATCCATACACTTCACCTTTCAAATACGATAAAAAAACAAAAGAATGGGTGTCTAATGTAAAAGGCTGGACGTGGCGTGTGCGGATAGATACCCTGTCGAACACTCCGATTGTTGTCAGAACGGTTGAAAAAAAATATATGGATAATAGTGTGCAAATAAGAGTTATAGTACTTCACCGGAATTTGCAAACTATGACGGATTCATTGTTCAGTAACGTGGGTAGATATAAATATGAAACGGTGCCCGTTGCCGATACCCTGCCATTGGAACTGTCAAATATTGTTTATTACTATGATTCGGCATTCAATAGCGTTCGCAAAGATGTAAAAGTCGAAAGATATAAGAATAAAATTCAGTTTTCTGTTGACAGTTTCTGCCATTATACTGTAGGCGACACATCGGTGAAGGTGCAGTTGCTAGACGACACCAACTTGGATTGTTCCAATCCGCAAAGGATAATTATAAGCCGTAATTATTCAAATGGGGATACACTGGTGACATTGGAGGAAGAAATGAACTACAATAATTCAAAAAAAACATACTCTAGGTTTGTTGAATTATACAAATATTATCCCAATGGGGCGTCGTATGGCTTCTTTGTAAGAGACACTTTGAACATTAGCACCAGATATGTGTTAAATGACAGAAAGCTAATAGACACAGTTTACAAGTATCGGCGTTATGGCAGGCCAAATGGATGTTTTGGACTGCCCAAGGAAGAAAGAAAAGAATGGCGAGAGGTTGAGACACACCAATATGTTTTTGACAGGAAAGGAGCATTGTGTGAAGACCGTTTGTATTATAACGGAGAGCTGAGTTGCACCACACGTTACAAGGTTAAATACTACCGCAAGAAACGCAAGGCTAAAAGCAAATAAAGTGCGGAATAGGTATTGTGGGATGGTGCTCTATTTCCTTTGCCCATATAACTTTTTCTGTTTTTTTACGTAAATATTTCTTTGTCCAAAGGACATATTGTGTTATAAAACAATGTGATGATGACAAAGAAAATTCTTTTTTTAGCGCTGTTTGTACTAGCGTCAGTCGCGATAAAGGCACAGCATCTCTACCCGTTCCGCGGTGCTGTGGAAAACGGCTATAGTTTCTGGCTTTACACTCCCAACGGCTACACCGACACTGTGGCCAAGCCGCTTGTCATTTTTCTGCACGGACGAAGCCTGTGCGGCAACAATCTTGAAAGGGTGCGCCGCTACGGTCCGCTCAACGCCTTGGATATGGGTATGCACATCGACGCCGTTGTGCTTGCCCCACAGAGTCCCGGCGCTTGGAAACCCGACAAGGTGTGGCGTGTGGTTGATTGGGTTGAACAGCGTTACGCCATCGACACCAACCGAATCTATGTGCTTGGCATGAGTCTGGGCGGCTACGGCACCATCGACCTCACTGCCGCTTTTCCCTCCAAGATAGCGGCGGCAATGGCTTTGTGCGGAGGCGGCACCAGCCGCGACCTGTGTCCGCTCAACGGTGTGCCGCTGTGGATACTCCATGGCACCGCCGACCGCGCCGTAGGCATCGGACAGTCGCAGCGTGTGGTGGATGCCATGAACAACTGTGGCGACACTAACCGTCTGATTTGGACACGTTTGCAGGGAATGAACCACGGACAGCTGGTGTACGCTTTCTATATGCACGAAACCTACGACTGGCTTTTCTCGCACAGCCTCACCGACAAAGGGCGTCCCGTGAACCGAAAATTCAAACTCACGCCCAGCAATATGAACCGAAGCGTCTATCGCTCCATTCGCGAGGGCAACAAAATAATCGTGCATTCGTCGGCACCCAAGGTTGCTTTGCTCGACAAAGAGGCAAGACCCGAAGTGGCTTCAAACGACACCTCGGTAGTGGAAGAAAATCCCACAGCCACGGTGGCTACAAACAAGACATCCACTGCTTCTTCTAAGTATTATACCGTCAAAAAAGGCGACAACCTCGGCTCCATAGCACGCAAAAACCACACCACGGTGAAAAAACTCTGCCAGCTCAACGGCATCAACACCAACACCACACTGAAAATCGGACGCAAGCTAAGGGTAAAATAAAAGGCAGTCACCAATGTGCTGCCAATTCCTTGAAATACAGTATTTTCAACTCTGTGCGGATGAAGGGACTCGAACCCATACGACTCTCGTCACTAGATCCTAAGTCTAGCGCGGCTACCAATTACGCCACATCCGCAGGATTTCGTTTTGCAAAAATACGAAAAAAAAGCGTATCTGCAAAGGAAAAAATGACTCAGACAGTTCCGGCTTGTGTGCAATATATTGATTTATAATAAGGTGCAACGTCCCTCGACGACATTCTTTTGCCTGTCACAGCATAGTGCAAGCATGCCAAAAGCAGCGTATTCCTTCTCCAAAACGAAGAAATAACGCCCTTTTATCGCATATTTTGACAATAATAAGTGCGTGCTAGGGCAAAACTTTTGCAATGCCGATTGTTGAAAAAAAAATATCAAAAAAATTTCCATAATTTCGAATTGTTGTGTAACTTTGCAAGTTGAATAATCAAGCATTACAAAGGTAAAACAAAGACACACAGGATTTTATGGACGAAAAGCCATTGGAAAACAACTATACAGATGATTCCATCATCCATTTGGAGGACATGGAGCATCTGCGCTTGCGTCCCACTATGTACATAGGCAAACTGGGCGACGGTTCTTCGCAGGACGATGGTGTATATATACTTATCAAGGAGGTTATAGACAATTCGATAGACGAGTTCACATCGGGATTCGGCAAACAGATAGAGGTCAATGTGTCGTTTCAGGATAAGGTGGTGTCGGTACGCGACCACGGCCGCGGAATACCTTTCGGCAAGATGGTTGAAGCGGTGTCGCGCCTCAACACCGGCGGAAAATACGACAACAAGACTTTCCAGAAATCCATCGGCCTCAACGGCGTGGGTACCAAGGCGGTGAACGCCCTCTCGTCGTATTTCAAAGTGCAGGCTTTCCGCGACGGACAGACAAAATACGCCGAATTCGCCGAAGGCAAGCTGATAAACGAATCCGAACTGATGCCCACCACCGAGGACAACGGCACCTACGTGGAATTCATCCCCGACGCCAAATGTTTCGGCAACTATCACTATATCAACGACTACATAGAAAAGAAAATCTGGAACTACGCCTACCTCAACAAAGGTCTCACCATGCGCTACAACGGCCAGCGCATCTATTCCAAGAACGGAATCATAGACCTTTTGGAAAACAATATGGAAGGAGAGGGGCTGTATCCCATCATCCACATACACGAAGGCGACCTTGAAGTGGCTTTCACCCACGGCGACGGACAATACAACAAGGAAGAATATTACTCTTTCGTGAACGGACAGTACACCCCCGACGGAGGCACGCACCAAGGTGCTTTCCGCGAGGCGATAGTGAAAACCGTCCGCGAGTTCTATAAAAAAGACTACGACCCCAACGACATACGTCAGGGCATTATATGCGTTATAAGCATAAGGGTGCAGGAACCCGAGTTCAAAAACCAGACTAAGACAAACTTCAGCTCGACATATATGGAGCCCAGCCGCGACGGACTGCCCAACGAAAGTCCCACGGTGAAGAGCTACGTTATGGACATCATCAAGCGGAACCTCGACAACTATCTGCATATCAATGCACAAACAGCCGAGGCGCTGCAAGCTAAGATAGTGGCGTCGGAAAAGGAACGCAAGGAAATAGCCGAGATAAAAAAAGCCAACAAGGACAAAACCAAAAAGGTAAGCCTCAACAACCGCAAGCTCCGCGACTGCCGGGTGCACTACAACAGCAACCACGAACGTCGTCTCGAGACAACCATTTTCATCACCGAGGGCGACTCGGCAAGCGGATCCATCACCAAATCGCGCGACGTCAACACCCAGGCCGTGTTCAGCCTGCGAGGCAAGCCCAAGAACTGCTACGGCAAAAGCAAAGCCATCGTTTACCAGAATATGGAGTTCAACCTGCTCCACAGCGCCCTCGACATCGACGACGGTCTGGAAAACCTGCGCTACAACAACGTGGTGATAGCCACCGATGCCGACCACGACGGCATGCACATCCGTATGCTGCTGCTTGCTTTCTTCCTGCAGTTCTTCCCCGACCTGATAAAGACCGGACACGTGTACATACTGCAAACGCCGCTGTTCCGCGTGCGCAACAAGCAGAAAACCCTTTACTGCTACACCGACGAGGAACGCGTCGAGGCTATAGACAGCATCAAAAACGCCGAAATAACACGATTCAAAGGTCTTGGCGAGATTTCCGCCGACGAGTTCAAGAACTTCATCGGCAAGGACATGCGTCTCGACCCCGTGATTTTCAACAAGGACTTCGACAGCGCCAACGTGCTGCGCTTCTATATGGGAAAAAATACGCCCGAACGCAAGAAATTCCTTATGGAAAACCTGCGTACCGACGAAGATAACGACTAATATTTATTAAACTATAATCGCAAAAAGTTTTTAAAAATGGCAAACAACGAAATACACAAAAACAACAGGATTATCAGTTTCGATAAGTTGACCGACGAATTGAAAGAACAATTTGCAGAAGCTTACCCGCAACCCGACGGGTATGATCCCTATCTGAAAAAAATAATAAAACCCGACGGAACCCCGATTTTTGTCGTACCTTTCGAGACCGAAGACACCGTGTATATGGTGAAATTTGAGGTCAAGATTGACTCGCCCATGGCCGAGGACGAGTTGGAGAAGGATCTTTTCGGCGACAGCGCCAAAGGCGGCGAGATGTCGGATATGGACATCATGGAACAGAACGACAACGGCGAGAAAGACGAGGCGCACCGCGAATTCACCCTCAACCACGGCAACTACGCCGAAGAGGCAGCCATGGCCGACGCTACATCCGACAACGCTTTCGGCAGCGACGACGAGGAGGAGGAAGAAGAAGAAGATCTCCCCGACGACGACCTCGACCCCGAAGACGACGACCTGCTCGATGACGACGAACTGGAACCCGACGAGGAGGAACTGCTTGATATAGAGCTAGAACTGATGGAGTCGGAAAAGGAACAGGCAAAAGCAAAAGGCGAAAAGAAAGAGAAAAAATCGGCTCCCAAAACTACCAAGAAAGAGACCAAGACCACGGAAAAGAAACCCTCAAAGCCTGCCAAAGAAACAAAAAAATCAACCACAAAATCTACAAAGGCAGCCAAAGAGGCCGCACCAAAAGCCAAGAAAGAGACGAAGAAATCCAAATAACAGGGCAGTAGTCCCGAAAACAGAAAAAGGGGTGTGTTTGCAAAAACATTCCCCTTATTTTTTTCTAATAAGAATTACTGTAGCGGCATACAATACAAAAACCTTGCAGGCAATCGGATTGTCGCATAGTCGCTAACACCTTGCCGCAGGCAACACTACTTTCTGTAGTGGGAGGTCTGCGCGCCACGATATGCCGGACAAGTGTTGCGCGACGTGTAACACGAACTGGCAAGTACTCCAAGCAAAAGAGCTATGCCGACTATAATTACGATTCTTTTTTTCATTTGTGCGTCTCTTTTTATTATTTAGTAAATAACGAGGCTAATTTCTTATTATTGTGTGTGCAAAATTACTTTTTTTTGTCAAATTGAGAAGATTTTTTCCAAAATAAATATCAACTGGTTTTTCAACAAATAAAAGGGTGGGGGAGTGGGCGGGGTGTAAATATCTAAAATATAGACAATTGGATGCGTGAAAAGGCAATTATTCCCCTTCGAGAATGCAATAAAAAAATTTTTCTTATACCCGAATAGGGTTTTCTGCGAAGATTTTGAGATGTCGGAACGAAAAAAATGGATGGACACTCCTTCATTTTGATTGAAAAATTTATAAAACTCCATCCGAATGGGTGAGTGAACATCAAGGCAATAATTTTTATTCGGTAACCGAAGAGGGAAGCTGCGATTTTTTTCCGGGAGAAAAAAGGCCTGTTTCGTTGTTTACAAATGTATCATACATTTGTAACAATACAGTATTTTACAAATGTAAAACATTACAAAATGTAAAATTTACAAATGTTTCATTGAAACAAATGTAAAGTGCTTAATTTCGCATAAATAAACGTAAAAATTTTATATAATCAACTAAAAACCAATATATTTATTTTTGTAATTATAGTAGTGCTTCAACGTGTTAGGCGAAAAATCCAGTGTTATTTACATCTAAAATTTAATATTGTTTATATAACTAATATACAATCAATTACAAAATACTTTTAAAGTGTTGCTTTAAAATACAATTGTTTTACATTTGTAACATTAACAAAATTTACAAATGTTTCGATATTTTTGTGTATATTTGTAAACTGAAAATATTTACCGTTATAAATGTAACTTGTTATGATAGACAGAATTAATCTGATTATGCGTGCAAAAAATATCACCGCATCGCAGTTCGCCGACGAGATAAACATTCAGCGTTCGGGTATGTCGCACATTATGTCGGGACGTAATAAGCCCAGTCTGGATTTTGTTATGCGTGTTTTGACCCGCTATCCAGAAATCGACACCAACTGGCTTTTGTTTGGCAAGGGCGAAATGTACAAATCCGCCAACACTCAGGAGCATGTGCAAAATTCTGGCACAGAAACAGCGTCTAATATGCAAACGATTGAAAATCAGGTGGAACGTGTGGAAAATGGTGGACAGATGGATATCTTTTCCTCTGAAATGACTGAAATCACCCCACAAAATACTACTTCGGAAATTATTGAAAATGAGGTGGTTGAAAATTCTCCAATTTTAAAAGAGCTTGAAAATCAGGCAATAACAAACGAGCCTAAACTCGACGAGAATTGCGCAGAAGTTCAAAATTTGGACGGGGACAAAGAAAAACCGATTCAGAAAAAGGATACTCGCAAGGCTGTGCGTTATCTTGTTTTTTACTCCGACCATACTTTCGAGGAATTTCTGAGAGCGGATAATTAGTTGTCAGTTGTCAGTTTGCAGTTTTCAGTTAAACAATTAAACAACTAAACAATCTTCACAGTTCACTGTTCACAGATCACAGTTCACTGATTTACAAAAAAAATCGTACTTTTGCATTGCCGAAGTTTTGTGGCTTTGGTTATTAAATGTTTGTAAATAAGCTTTTTGTGTTATGAGAATTTTGCGAATACTGTCGTATCCCCTTATGTTATTGGGAATTATGGTTGTCGCTCCTGAGTTTTGGGCGGCGGTTAAGACGGTTTTCGCTTCGTTGGGGGTATACAAGTGGTTTTTCATCGGGTTGGGTGCTTTCTTTGTTTTGCGCATCATTCCTTTTCTGGGACGCAATTCGAAGGTTCTTGAAACGGCTTCGCACGAGCTTACCCACATGATTTTTTGTCTGCTCTTTTTCAAACGTGTTAAGTCGATGAAGATTTCCTCCGAGGGCTCGGGCGAGGTGTGGCACAGCGGAAACGGCATTGGCAACACTTTCATCGCCTTGTCGCCTTATACGTTCCCTATTTTCACGTTTATCATTTTGATTTTCAGCATCTGGGCTTCCGCCGACTCGATGCACGTGTTTCATCTGCTGATAGGTTTCACATTGGCTTTCCATTTGATTTGTTTCGCAACACAAACTTCTCTGCGTCAGACAGATATAACGTCGCAGGGCGTGGTGCGGTCGTTTCTGTACATAGCTCTGTTTCTGATGTTCAACCTTGCCATTGTGCTGCTTTCGGTAAAAATGGGTTTCACCGATGCCATTGTGTCGGTGTGCAAAGATGTGTGGGGAAATTTTGTCGCTATCCTAAAAGCGGGGTTCTGATTAGTTTTGAGTTTGCAGTTAATCAACTAAACAAATAAACAGTTCAACAACTCAACAATTCAACAATTCAACATCTTCACACCTTCACGCTTTCACGCCTTCACGCCTTCACACCTTCACACCTTCACACCTTCACATCTTCACTCCTTAACATCTTCACTAATATTGGCTTTCTGCGGGCTTTGCTCGTAGGCGTTGATGATTTTCGTTACCAGTTTGTGACGGATGACGTCGCTGTTGTCTAGCTGGATTACAGCTATGTTGTTGATATTGCCCAAGATGGATATGGCGTGTGCCAGTCCCGACGATTGGTAGCGCGGCAGGTCGATTTGTGTTAGGTCGCCGGTGACGACGAATTTGGCGTTGCGTCCCATGCGGGTGAGGAACATCTTGAGTTGTGCTGAGGTGGCGTTCTGCGCCTCGTCGAGGATAACGAAAGCGTTGTCGAGGGTGCGTCCGCGCATAAAGGCGAGGGGGGCTATTTCGATGGTTTTGTCCTCCCACAGCGACTGCAGTTTCTGTTGCGGAATCATGTCGCGGAGGGCGTCGTAGAGAGGTTGCAGGTATGGATCGAGTTTTTCGCGGAGGTCACCAGGCAGGAATCCGAGGTTCTCGCCGGCTTCCACTGCCGGACGGGTGAGTATGATGCGTCGCACCTCTTTGTTGCGCAAAGCCCTCACGGCCAGTGCCACGGCGGTGTAGGTCTTGCCCGTACCGGCAGGGCCTACGGCAAATACGAGGTCGTTTTCGGCGCAAGCCTCCACCAGACGTTTCTGGTTGGGGGTGCGGGCTTTGATGAGCAGTCCGTTGCGGCCGTGCACCAGTATGTCGGAGCTGGCGTTGTCGGTGGAGACGTTGCCTTCGATTATCTGCATTATGTTTTCTTCGGCTATGTTGCCGTGCTGGCGGAAATAGTCGGTGAGTTGTCGCAGCTGTGTTTCGAAGATGCTTATCTCGTCGGTTGGGCCGATGACTTTTAGCATTTCGCCGCGGGCTATGATGTTGAGTTTTGGGAACAGAGCTTTGATGAAATTGAGGTTGCGGTTGTTGGCGCCCCAGAAGTTGGCGTGGTCTATCTCGTCGAGAGCGAGAATGTGTTCCAAATTATTGTTTTCCAAGGTGATGAGGTTTTATCGCAGGTTGCGTCGTTTGAAGAAGAAAAGCAGTAGTAGGGTGGCCACCACCATTATCAGCATCACGAACCAGAAAGCCTGCGGATGATCCTGGAAAGGCAGTGCCACGTTCATGCCGTACATTCCTGTTATCACGGTAAGTGGCAGCATGGTGCTGGAGAATATGGTGAGCACTGTCATTATTTCGTTGGAGCGGTTGGCCTGCAACGAGTCGAATGTTTGCGAGAGACCTTCGATAAGTTCGCCGTAATCCTCGACGGAGTCGAACATTTTCTGGTATTGGTCGAGGATATCGCCCCAGTAGTCTTCCATCTCCTCGCTTTCGGTAAAGCCTTTGATGCCGCCGCTTTCAAATTGGTGTAAGAGTCGTATTTGCGGTTTGAAGGTGGTGTTGAGCAGGATGATGTTGCGTCGGGTGATGGATATCTGTTCGATGATGGTCCGTGCTTTCTTGCTGAAAATGTCGTAGTTGATGAGGTCCACTTCGGCGCCGATGCGTGTGATGAGGGTGTTGGTCTCGGCCATGAGCCGGTCGAGGATGCGGTAGAGCAGTATGTCGCTGGATTTGAAGGCGGCGATGGTCTGTTCGTCGTTGTCGGCGAGGCCTTCGCTGATGGTCTCGAAGGTCTTTTTCACGGCCCAGTGCGACTTGCCGATGGTGATGATATAGTCCTTTCCCCAGAAAATTTTCACCTCTTTGATGCGGACGAATTTGTTGCCTTTGTCGAAATAGGGGAAATGAAGAATAAGGAAATAGTAGTTGTCGTATTCGTCGATTTTTGGGCGCTGGTTGGTGCCGCGGCAGTCTTCGATGTCGAGAGGGTGGAAGTTGTAGGTTTCAAGCAGGTAGCGGTAGTCTTCTTCGCTGGCGTCTGAAATGTGGTGCCATTGCAGTCCGTTGTACTGAGCAGTTTCTATCATGGGTGCCCTCTCCTTTCTTTTTGCTAAAAGATCACTATGTGGTCGGTATTCTACATCGGTTATTGAAATTTTTTGCAAAAGTAGCATTTTTTTTCGAGAAAAGCAAATTTTTTGTGTAATATGATGATTTTTAGCAGTTTGTTGTTTTAAATGCAGTAGATTACTTTTGTGCGGAATTTATGTGTTTGCCCGTTTAGTAGGGTGGTTTGTTGAAAAACTGTTGAAAACTAAGTGCGGCGGGCACGATAAAATTATGTAAATTTGCAGATTGGACTTAAGTAGTGAAGTTTTTAAAATACAGTAGTTTATGGGAGAAAATGGTTCGCCAAAGACACTTGTCAACATCATAACGGAGGACAATCCGATACCCGCGTATCTTTTCGTGAAGGAGAAATACGTGCCGGGCGACCGTGTGATGTACATCTCCGCCAAGGACACCGCCGACGATTTGGAGTGGCTTGCCGCCATCGACGGGGTGCCGGCAGAATTCATCGAAGAGATAGTGCTGAAAAACGACATCGACGAGTTCAAGTACGAGAAAATCTGCCGTGTGGTGAAAAGTCATATCCGTCAAGGGGTTCACTACTGTGTCAATCTGGCAGGCGGCACGCGCTATATGGCTCTGGCGGTGCAGCAGGTGTTCGAGGCGGCCGACGCGCAGTTCTTCTACACCAACGTGGCCGACAACACCATCATCCATTCGCAGTTCGACAACAGCATCTTCGACGACGACGACTATTTCTTCCCAATCCGTTACCGCATGCGCATTGCCGAATATCTTACGGTACACGAGCTGGAACACGATATGGCGCATCACAGCCACGCTCCCGAAATGCCGTTGGAGGCCGTGGAAAATATGTTCGAATTGTTCACCAAAAAGCTGCTCTCCGACCGCGACTACAAAGTATTGGAGCTGCTCCGCACACACTACCGTGATTGCAAAAACGGCATCCCGATAAGGGAAGTGGAAAGTCCGACGAGATACGGCATCCCGCCCGTTTCCGACATCCGTGGCTTTTTGCGGATGACCAACGTAGAGCCACACGACGACAGGCTTACACACTCGCAGCTGGAATGGCTTACGGGAGGCTGGTTCGAGGATTATGTCTATTATAAGGTAAAGCAGATTATCAATCCCGACGAGGTGGCCAAGGGTGTGCATATCTGGCGCAAGGGCGTGAGTCGCAACAACGAACTCGACGTGGTTTTTATCAAAAACAACCAACTGTTTGTTATTGAGTGCAAAACGGGCGTACAGACCGAGCGTCTGTTCAACGAGATTGTGTATAAGGCCTGTGCGCTGAAAGAGGCTTTGCTCGGCGTTTCGTGCCATTCGTACATCGCCTCGCTGAAACACGATGCCAGCAACGACCTGAAGAAAATCGCCAGAAGTATGGATATCGAGTTTTGGGATTTCAAAATTATGACCTTCAAACTGGAAAACAAATTGAAAGAAATCAAGGAAAAGTTTTGATTCAGAATGTGTTAATTTTCAACCGGATGAAAGATTTTTATAATGTTATAGGACTGATGTCCGGCACTTCGCTCGACGGACTCGACTTAGCATACTGTCGTTTCGAGTTCCTTGCCGGAAAATGGATTTACAAAATCCTCTGTGCCGACACATACGAATATTCCGACGACTGGCGCCGACGTCTCTCCACGCTCGAAAACGCCACGGCTTTGGAGTACGCCCGTTGCAATGTCGATTTGGGACATTATTTCGGGAAATGCGTTTGCAAATTCTTGACCGACAACGGTTTGGATGCCACTGCCGTTGATTTCGTCGCTTCTCACGGACATACAATATTTCACCAGCCCGAGATAGGACTTACCACGCAGATTGCCGACCCCAACGCCATTGCCGCCGAGACTTGTTTGCCCGTGGTGGCCGATTTCCGCACCCTCGACGTGGCGCTGGGCGGACAGGGCGCGCCGCTCGTGCCTATAGGCGACAGCCTGCTGTTCGGCGACTACGACTCTTGTCTCAACCTTGGCGGAATTGCCAATATCTCGTTCCGCAAAAAGGGCAGGCGGGTGGCTTTCGATATCTCACCTTGTAATATGATTCTCAATTACTTGTCAGCAAAAAAAGGCAAGCCTTACGACGTGGATGGCCAGATGGCAAAATCGGGGAGAAGCAACGAAGCTTTGCTTAAAGCGCTGAATGAATTAGAGTATTATAAAATGCCTTATCCCAAGTCGTTAGGCAAGGAGTGGTTTGTGGAGAAGTTTAGGCCGCTTTTCGAAAAATCTGCAGAAAGTGTGCCAGATTTGCTTGCTACAGCCACGGAGCATATCGCCGAGCAGATTGCCAAAGTGTTGAACGACAATGCTTTGTCGAGTGTTTTGGTGACGGGTGGCGGAGCGTTCAACAGTTTCCTTATCGAGAGTGTCCGAAAAAAGTCCGACTGTAGGGTAGAGGTTGCCAACAAGTTGATTGTCAATTATAAGGAGGCGATGATTTTTGCTTTTTTGGGAGTGCTGAGGATGCGTGGCGAGGCCAACTGTCTGAGCAGCGTAACCGGGGCGAGCAGGGACAACTGTGGCGGTGTGGTTTCGGGGCTGACAAAAGTCCGATAGGCAAGTAGTTGAACTTTAGAATGATATAAATTGATTTTCTTAAAAATAAAGGTAAAACCACCGAATTTGGAATTTTTTTTGTATCTTTGAAAAATATTAGAATAACGGAAAACCGATGGAAAGTTTCATAGTATCAGCACGTAAGTACCGTCCGATGTCGTTCAAATCGGTGGTAGGGCAGGAGCATATCACCACAACGTTGAAAAACGCCATAAAGAACAACCAGTTGGCGCAGGCATTCCTGTTCTGCGGTCCGCGTGGCGTGGGCAAAACCACTTGCGCCCGTATTCTGGCCAAGACCATCAACTGCACCAACATCACCGACGATATGGAAGCATGCAACGAATGCGACTCCTGCCGTTCGTTCAACACCTCGGCCTCCTTCAATGTGTTCGAGCTCGACGCCGCTTCCAACAACTCCGTCGACGACATCCGCGAGCTGGTGAAACAGGTTTACATACCGCCACAAGGTAGCCGTTACAAGATTTACATCATCGACGAGGTTCACATGCTGTCACAACAGGCTTTCAACGCCTTCCTCAAGACTTTGGAGGAACCGCCGTCGTACGCCAAATTCATACTTGCCACCACCGAGAAACACAAGATTATTCCCACAATACTGTCGCGTTGCCAGATTTTCGACTTCAAACGCATCAAAATCGAGGATATTGCCAACCATCTGCAATATGTGGCCTCGCAGGAGGGTGTTACTTACGAGCCTGAAGCTCTGCATGTTATAGCCCAAAAAGCCGAAGGCGGTCTGCGCGACGCACTTTCGATGTTCGACCAGCTGGTTAATTTCTGCAACGGCAACCTCACATACAAAAGCTGTATCGAAAACCTCAACGTGCTCGACAGCGAGTACTATTTCCGTTTTGTGGACTATTTCAGGGCTGGCGACATCTCCAACAGCCTGTTGCTTTATCAGCAGATTATCGAAAAAGGCTTCGACGGACAGCATTTCATCACGGGACTCGCCGAACATCTGCGCAACCTACTCGTCTCGCTCGACCCCGCTACCACAACTCTTCTGGAGGTGAGCGACACGGCCCGCGCTAAATTTGTACAGCAGTCGCAGCAATGCCGTTTGCCGTTGATTCTCAAATATTTGGAGATTGCCTCCGATGCCGAATATCGCTTCCGCGACGCTTCGAACAAACGTCTGTTTATCGAGGTGACGCTGATGAAACTCGCCAATCTCCTGAAAGCCAATCAACCTATTGCCGCACAGCCCGTTGCAACTCCCCAACCTACACAAACTGCCACACAACCTCAACAGCCCGTCCAACCGCAACAGCCTGTACAACAGGCACCTGCGCAACCCAAACCTTTTCAACCACAACAGACTCCCGTACAGCAGGCACCTGCCCAACCGTATCCGGTCCAGTCACAGCAACCCGCTCAACCACAACAACCTGTGCAGCAGGCACCTGCGCAACCGCAACCCGTTCAGCCACAGCCTGTGCAACAGACTCCCGAGCGGCCTCCACAATCGCAACAAGCTCAGCCTCAGCAACCTACTCCAGTAGTGAAGCCGGCGCAGATAAAATTTCCGACCAACGCAAACACATCTTCCATTTCGATAAACACCCAGCCTCAACAGTCCGATAACGCTGTTGAGCAAAAAAAAAATGAACCAGTAATAATAACCCTCTCGCAGGATGAGTTGGAAAAGCAGTGGCGCGAGCTTGCCGAGCTGAAGAAACTCACCAATATGGAGGTGTTTACGGCGATGAACGAAAAGGAGGTTAAATTCATCGACCAAGAGAATTTCGAGGTGGTGGTAAACAACAATATTTACGAATCGAACTTGAAGAGATACAAAACGGATATCCTTGAGGCTCTGCGTTTCCGTACGGGTATCGACGAACTTAACTTTACTATAAAGGTGGTGCCGCTATACGACGAAAGCGAGGCCAAGCTCTTCACTACCAAGGACAAGTTCGAGGCGATGGCCAAAGAGAACCCCGCCTTTGTAACATTCCGCAACTCATTGTTCCAAGATATTGATTATTAAACATATACCATTATGGCAAATGCTGTAATCTTTTTAGGACTTCTGATCTTTTTAGGACACGTTTTTTCGGCAATTTTCAGTCGCAAACGCGTTCCCGATGTGCTTTTGCTGATGATTATCGGCATAGTGATCGGTCCTGTGTTCGGCTGGCTGGCGCCTTCCGACCTGGGCGTGGTGGGGTCCATATTCGCATCGCTGACACTTATTTTTATCTTGTTTGAGAGTGGTACCGACATAAGTATCAACACATTGCGCGACGCATGGAAAGATCTTGCCAAAGTCAGCCTTACGTCGTTTGTGCTCTCGGTGATTTTGGTCGGGGTGCTCGGACATTTCTTTATGGGATTGGAATGGAACGCCTCGCTGCTGCTGGGATCGATTCTCGGCGGCACCTCGTCGGCAGTGGTGATACCGCTGGTGAAACAGCTTGCGATAAAAAAGGAGAACGAGGTCGTTCTGGTGCTCGAATCGGCCATCACCGACGTGCTGTGTATCGTGTTCGCCCTCGCCTTTATGGAGAGCTATAAGATTGGCGCACTGCAGATTGGAAGCATTTTCGGCAAAGTGATTGCGTCGTTCCTGCTTGCCTTGATGATAGGTGTGGCGGGTGGCATAATCTGGGCCAGCGTGTTGGACCGCATCCGCAGGATTCAGAACTCGATGTTCCTTACTCCGGCTTTCGTTTTCATTATCTACGGCATCACCGAAGCAATGGATTTCAGCGGCGCCATCGCAGCCCTCGCCTTCGGCATAGTGATGGGCAACACCGAATATTTCGAGTTCTCGTTCCTCAAGAAATTCAGCCGCGACGGCATGATGAAACTTGAGTCGCAGGAGAAGGCCTTTTTCCGCGAGATTGTGTTCGTGCTGAAAACTTTCTTCTTCGTATATATCGGATTATCAATACCTTTCGACAATATGTCGGCACTGCTGTACGGACTTCTGATAACGTTGGTGCTTTTTGTGATGAGGCTGTTCTTGATAAAATTCATCATTGGCAAAAAAACTCCCTCGTACGACCGTACAATAATGTCGATGATGATACCCAAGGGACTTGCCGCCGCCGTGCTTGCCACAATGCCCGAACAGCTTAACATTCAGCGCGGTATGGAGGTGATTCCCGGTGCCGAGAAAATAAAATACGTAACTTATTCGGTGGTTTTCATCTCGATACTTTTCACCTCCATACTGATACTTCTGATGGACAAATTCCCGTTGCTGAGGAAGTTCTACTCGCTGTTTTTCGGCAAGATGACTGTTTCATCCGACGCTTCAGATGACAATACGCAATCCGCTGAAACAGAGGAAACTCAGCAGACTGACATTTTTAGTGAAGTGGCTGGGTTCTTCGGCAAGAAAACCGACGAAGAGGGGGCGGAACCCGATGGTGAGAACGCAGGAGAGCCGGAAAGTGAACAACCTTCCACCGATGGGGTAAACGACAGTGTTTCAGACAATTCTACGACAAGCGATGAAAATACCATTCAGTAAATACCACGGAGCCGGCAACGATTTTGTGCTAATCGACGACCGAAGCGGCAATTACCAACTGACAACCAGTCAGATAGCCAATATTTGCAATCGTCGTACAGGAGTGGGTGCCGACGGACTGATGCTTTTGCAGAAATCCTCCGACTACGATTTCCGAATGCTGTACTACAACAGCGACGGCCGTACCGCCTCGATGTGCGGCAACGGCGGACGCTGCATAACGGCTTTCGCCAAGAGGCTCGGCATCATCGGAACCGAAGCCCGTTTCGAGGCTGGTGACGACCCGCACACAGCCACCGTGGTGAGCTGGGACGGCAATTCGGGCATCATAAAAATCGGGATGAACGTGGTGGCACAGCCGAAACCCTTTAAGGATGGCTATTTTGTGAATACCGGCGTGCCGCATTTTGTGCAAAGGGTGGAGGATATTGATACTTTCGACGTGTATAGCCACGGTAAGTCGCTGAGGTTCAGTGCTGATTTCGCACCCGATGGCACCAACGTGGATTTCTGGGGCATCGCCAAGGACGGACATCTGCTGGTGCGCACCTACGAGCGTGGGGTGGAGGGCGAGACACTTTCGTGCGGAACGGGAGTTACCGCCACCGCTCTGGCTATCGACTGTATTGAGGGAAAGTCGGTGTGTAGCAAAGAGTTACGTACCTTGGGCGGCGATTTTTGTGTGTCGTATAAGCGTGATGCCGAAGGCAATTACCAAGATGTCTGCCTGCAAGGTCCCGCCACTTTTGTCTTCGACGGCGAGGGCGATTTTTGAACGGCATTTTTTGCGAGAAAAACGCATTTTTCGAGGTGAAAAACCTGTTTTTCCGACTTTGAAAAACATTTTTTGACGACAGATTTGTGTTTTCTGTTAATAAAAAATGCGTTTTGTAACCATTTGGCAATCATTTACTTTCAATTACAAACAAAACGGTAAGGCAAAAAAGTTTTGTTATTTTCGGAAAAAGTTGTACTTTTGCAAAACGATTTAGTGCGGGGTGGAGCAGTGGTAGCTCGTTGGGCTCATAACCCAAAGGTCGTAGGTTCGAATCCTGCCCCCGCTACCAAAACCAATAGTTTGCAGGACGTTAGTCCTGCTTTTTTTGTATTTGCAAGTGCCGAACTCCAAACAACCAAAATCAAACTATTTCAATTATCAACTTTCAATTTTCAACATCCCCTACCAGTTGTAGTTCTCGAAGGATTTTGAGAAGGGACTCTGCATTACGCTGAGTTTGAAAATCTTGCGTCCGCGCGAGCCTATCACCACGCTGTTGCCCACAGCAATGGGCGAGGCCTCGAAGTTCTCGCCAATCTTGCGGCTGAGGATTATTTGGCCAGTGCGTCCGTCGATGAGATAGACACGACCTTGGGTGTCGGCGGTAAAGACGAACATCTCGTCGTTTTCGTTCATCATTGCCACCGGCGACGACCAAGCGTAATGCATAAGGCGTGTGCGGTACGCCACCGAGCCGTCGCTGCGGTTGAGGGCAACAAAATCGCCTTTGGGACCGGGAGTCTCGTTGGTGACCAAGTTAAAGAAAATCAAATCTTTGCAATTGCCTTTGCCCGGGAGTGGGGTGGAGAACATACCTCCGTCGAACAGTTTCGCCCCGACGGTGGCTTTGCGGCAAGCCAGTTTCTGTTCCCAGATAAGCTTACCTGTTATGGCGTTGAGTTTCACAAAATGACAGAAACCGTGGCTGCCTTGCTTGTCCACTTCGCAGCCGGTGTAGAGGCATAGCGAGTCGCCTTCCAGCTGCAGGAGCAGGGTGGCGTCGGTGTCGTCGTGGTTGTTGTAGTGCCAGACGGGTTGTAAGTTGTTGAGGTCCACGCAGATGATATTTCCGTGGTTGTCGGCTACAAAGCCATAATGACTGTACACAGCCATCGATGCCTCCATGCCGCCGGCGTCGGTCTTTCGTGGAAGGATGAAACGCAGCGTGGAGTGCAGGGCGAGCGTGTCGCCGTCGATGCGGAATTTGTAGAGGGTGCCGTTTTCGCTGGGACGGAACAGGAATTTGCCCACACGTATCGGCGACGAGTCGTAGGCTCCCCAGTCGCGCCAAGCGCTTTTGTCCTGCGACATGGTGTGTGTTATGCTGTGGCTGAAGAGGTTCACCGTGATGGCTCCGAAAGGTTTCTGGCACGGAATGCCGTGGCCGATATAGATATTGCCGTTGTAGGTGGGGTCGATGGAGGGCGTGCCTTTGATGGGATTGCCCACGAAGATGGACTTGCGCGACTCGCGACCGTTCTCAAAGTTGATGAAATACAATCGCGAGCAGAGCGATGCTATGATAAGTTCTTTGTGTGCGAAGTCCTTGGTGGTGTGAAGGGTGTCGTTGCGGAAATGCCGGTACAGCGAGTCGTTCCAGTTCACAAACAGAGGCTGTCCTGTCCAGCCGTTGCCGCCGCCCCACACTCCGTAGCCGTTGGGACGGGTGTCGTAGTCGGTGTTGAAAACCCAGTCGACGAGGATGGTGTCGGGACGACCGGAGACCTTGCCTGTAAAGGGCGCGGAGCGGAAGGCGTCGCCGCGGAAAGTGAGTATGTCGCCGGAAACAGGGTAGAGACTCTGTGTGTCGAGTATGCGGCCGGAATTTATTATGTCGTAGTAGTGGACGGTGTAAACAACATTGGTGGCGGACGGCTGAACGGTGTCGGGAAAAGTAGGGCCCTGCCACTGCGCCAATACCGACGACGACCACAGTAAGATGGTGGTTATTAGTGAGTTATATGTTGTTTTTCGAACAAATGCCATTTCGGACAAAAATAAAACTTTATATTAAACGGAAATCAGCGGAAATGGTTATGATTTGGTCATTGGTCACAGGTCACAGGTCATGGGTCCTTTGTCCTTTGACTTTAGACTTTTGACCAAAAATTTCCGAATTCCGAATTCCGAAATCCGAACTAAATCGTCCTTGCCATGTATCTCGTTCTGCCATGCGTTGTTCCACAAGCAGGGGCAGGGTTTCGTTGCGGAGCAGGCGGCCGTCGGCGTCGCGCCAGCTGCGTTCGGGTGTGGCTTGGTACCGGGGTGGCACTTCTCCGGCAAAACGTTCAACCACAATACCGCTGCGCAGACGCTCCAGAAAATCCACCACAAACTCCACATATTCAGTCAGTTGCCAAGTAGGGTAGAGGTGCGGGTTGTTGCGGTAGTCGGCTTCCAAGGCGGTGTTTTTAAGTATCTGCAACTGATGGAATTTCAGGGAGTTGAGAGGTAGGTCGTTAATCATAGCCACCTCGTCGAGCATCATCTGCCGTGTCTCGCCGGGAAGACCGAAAATCAGATGTCCTCCCGTGTGTATGCCGCGTTTGGCGGTGGCTTCGACGGCACGGCGCGTGCAGCCGAAGTCGTGACCGCGGTTGATGTACCGCAGGGTGCTGTCGTAGCAGCTCTCGATGCCGTATTCCACTGCCACATAGTGCGTTTGCGCAAGTTCTGCGATGTAGTCCAGTTTCTCGTCGTCGATGCAGTCGGGACGGGTGCCTATGACGATGCCGCGCACTTTGGGGTGGGAGAGAGCCTCGCCGTAGAGCCGTTTCAGCTCGTCCAACGGCTTGTAAGTGTTCGAAAAAGCTTGGAAATAAGCCAGATAGTCCACCGACTTGCGGTAACGCCACTGGTGGAACTCGATTCCCTCGTCGAGCTGTTGGGTGATGGATTTCTGCGGGTTGCAGTAGGAGGGGTTGAAGGCGTTGTTGTCGCAGAAAATGCAGCCACCAGAAGAAATGCTCCCGTCGCGGTTGGGACACGAGAAACCGGCGTTTACCGACAGTTTCTGAACACGCTGTCCGAAACGTTGTTTGAAAAAATTGGAGTAGGAGTTGTAGCGGCGGTCGTCGCCCCACGTGAAACGGCTCATTGTCAGTCGTTTTTGTTGGCCAGTATGTCGATTATGTGCATGCAGCGCAGGTCGAGTTTCTTGCGGTTGATGTACGACTGCAGGTGCAGCAGGCATGCGGTGTCGGTGGAGGTTATCACCTCGGCACCGGCGTTGATGGCGAACTCCACCTTGCGGCGCGCCAGTTCGGTGGAGACGGGTTCGAAATCGGAGGCGAAGGCCAAGGAGCCGAAACCGCAGCAGGTGATTTCGAACTCCGACGTAGTTTCCACAAGCTCAAGACCTTGCGTGTTGCGCAGAAGCATACGGGGCTCGTCGTGCAGAGGGTAGTCGTTTAAAGTCTGGCAGTTGTCAATAAACAGCACCCGATGCGGGAAACTGTTGTTGACGCAGGTGGTGCCGCAAATATTGACAAGAAAATCGGTGATGTCGTGGATGCGTTTGCAGAACTCCTGATTTTCGATATGGAAAGCCGTGTTGAAATACATCTTCGGGAACACCCTACGCATATACGCCACCCACGCGCTCGAGGTGCAGACAACGCTCTGTTTGCCCGAAAACTGTCGCATGGTCTTCTCGCCCAACTCTTTAGCCCCGTTGTAGTCACCGGTTTCGTACAGCTCCTTGCCGCACGAGGTCTGTTGCAGAGGGTAGTTGGTTTCGATACCCATCTCGTTGAGGATTTGAATAAGGTTGAAAGCGGTTTTGGCCGAAAACTGGTCGTCGGCGGTAGAAACCATGATGTCCACTTTGGTGTTGTTCATTGTGCTAATGCGTTGAATGATACGAAGTTGTTTCGGAGACGGAAGAAACGCCCCTTTTGCAAATATACGCAAAAAAACGTTATCAACGACACCTTTTTATCCAATAATCGAATGTCGTTGGATTTGTGAATGTTAATTGAGGAAAAAACATATTTTATACATTATTTATTATTATGAAATTGCGTGACAGAAAAAGATTTTTTGCCAAAGATGTACTAAATTCAAAATAAAGTCGTATTTTTGCAAAACAAATTAATAGAATTGCCGTATGTCGAAAATAAGGATAATGTTTGCAGTTTTGGCGTTGCTGATGGCTAGTGCGAGCGTCACGGCGCAGAACTCCCCCAACAAGAGGTACAACCTTGTGGTGACCAGTGCCGACGCCACGCAGGGCAGCGTGGAGGGCGGCGGGTATTATGCCCAGTCGCAGACCACAGTCATTACTGCCTTTCCGCAGCGCAACTACCGTTTCTCGCACTGGAGCGACGGATCTTCCGAGAATCCCCGCACCATTACTGTGGACAAAGATGCCGAAATCAAAGCCCATTTCGCATATACTGGCTGTGTGGTGAACGTGGAGATAACGCCCAAAGGCGCTGGCACCGTGACAGGTGCGGGACGCTACTCACCCGGCGACGAAGTGGTTATAGTGGCTCGTCCCAACCCCGGCTACACCTTTGCCTGCTCCAAGGACAGCAGCAGCATAACCTACAGGTTCAAAGCACGTTACAACGCCACCTACAACCTCACCACAAAGTTTATGCCCAAAGGCACCAATCCCGCCGACTATGTTGGCAAGGACACCGGCAAGGACTTCGATACCGATGTTATCTACAACCGCGACATCAACCTTTACCCCAATCCCGTGGAGAACGAGCTCACTGTGTCGGGCACATATATGTACAAAATAGATTTGTATAACGTTGACGGACAGTTGATTAATTCATACCCCGGTGTCAACGGCCGAATCTACAACATCGACGTGCAGAAACTCCCCTCAGGCTCGTATTACATTAATGTGGAAACCGCCCGCGGAATGTTTACAAGGAAGTTTATAAAACGATAGTTGTCAGAGGCCAGATGTCAGAGGTCAGTTGTCAGTGGTTGGTAGGGCAAAAAATTTTTCGCCCAAGTTGGAAAAATGAGATATTAAGACGCACGATGTGCGTCTTTTTTTAGTCATAATGTTAATGTGTTGGATAACTGTGATTTATGTGGTTCATGGCTTGATGTTTTTGATTGTTTTCCAAAAAAATGGTTCCGAATTCCGAATTCCGATTTCCGAATTAGAAAAAATAATCGTATATTTGCAAAACGTTAGTTTAGGACAATTAAATATAAAATAATAATAATCAGTAAAATACGTAGTAAAATGCAAAAAAAAGGTAATAAATACGGTGTACACCGTGTAATTGAGCCCAAGGGCGTTCTGCCGCAACCGGCAAACAAGATTGACAACAACATGGACGAAATCTACGACAACGAAATCCTGATCGACGTGCAGACGTTGAACATCGATTCCGCTTCGTTCACCGATATTCACAATTATGCCAAATCCCAGGCCAAGAACCCCAACGACGAGGCCGAAGTTATGGAAGAGATAAAGAAAGAGATGCTCCTCAACGTTGAGCTGCAGGGCAAACACCGCAACCGTCGTACCGGCTCGGGCGGCATGCTGCTGGGTAAAGTAGAGAAAATCGGCGACGCTCTGAAAGGCAAAATCGACCTCAAAGAAGGCGACCGCATAGCTACTCTGGTTTCCCTCTCGCTCACACCTCTGCGCATCGACGAAATCCTCGCCATCCGTCCCGACGTTGACCAAGTGGACATCAAAGGTAAGGCCATCCTGTTCGAGAGCGGTATCTACGCCAAGATCCCCAACGACATGCCCGAAAAGCTGGCCCTCAGCGCTTTGGACGTGGCTGGTGCTCCCGCACAGACAGCAAAACTGTGCCACTACGGCGAGACCGTGGTTATCCTCGGCGCCGGCGGAAAGAGCGGTATGCTCTGCTGCTACGAAGCCAAGAAACGTGTAGGCGTTACCGGCAAGGTTATCGGTATTGCCAACAGCCCCAAGAGCACACAGCGTATCAAAGACCTCGGTTTCTGCGATATCGTTGAGAGCGCAGCCGGAATGACTCCCGTTGAGGTTTACGAAATGGTTGAACGTCTCACCAACGGCAAAATGGCCGACGTTACCATCAACTGCGTCAATGTTCCCGACCAAGAAATGACAGCCATCCTCATCACCAAGGACGACGGTGTGGTTTACTTCTTCTCCATGGCCACCAGCTTCACCAAAGCAAGTCTCGGCGCCGAAGGTATCGGCAGCGACGTGAACATGATTATGGGCAACGGCTACACCAAAGGCCACGCCGAATTCACTCTGCAGGAACTCCGCGAATGCCCCAAACTGCGCAAGATTTTCGAAGAGCTCTACGCATAAAAGTAGTTTTTAAAATTAGTGAAAATGATTTGTGGCGGCTGCGAAAGCAACCGCCATTTTTTTGTTGTTAGGGGATAGTGGTCAGTAGTCAGGTGTCAGTGGGATAGGGAGTAAGTATGACTATTGCTCAAAAAAATATGTGTCTTTGTGGGAAAAATCATTTTTTTTATGTAAATTTGCAAAGTGTAAAACTGATATTTGTTTATACAAAATATTGTATAATAGATATTTATAAAAAATAACAATAATGAAGAAAGTAATGTTTTTTTGCGCCGTATGCCTTACATTTTCTTTGTGCACGGCTTTGATTTCACCTAATTGCAACACCAACGCTGCCACCGACGGCAACAGAGCCGAGGCTTACGTAGATATGGGATTGCCCAGCGGCACCAAGTGGAAAGCCACAAACGAGTTCGGATTTTTCGACTACGAGGCCGCCACTACGCGTTTCGAGGGCAATCTGCCCACCGCCAAGCAGTTTATGGAGCTGTGGCGTTTCTGCAAATGGGTGTGGACCAGCGACGGCTACCGTGTTACGGGTCCCAACGGCAACTCGATATTTCTCCCTCTTACCGGAAAACGTGACTGCGACGGCAGTGTGAAAAACGCCAATCTCGAAGGCTACTACTGGTCCGTTACCCCCAACGGCGACGGTGTTGAACGTCTGTTCCTTGCCGAAGGACATGTTGGCGTGAGCAAGGAGGCCAAATGCTCGGCAGTTTGCGTGCGCCTTGTAAAACACGGAAAATAAGAGACATGCCATTTTTGGCAACTGATTGAAATTGAGTCGTATTATGAAAAGAATCCTATTGCTTTCAGTCCTTCTGCAAACGGTGATATGTGTCTCTGCCAGTGATTTCGAGGTAAACTCGATATACTACAATATTACAAGAAAGACAGCACCATACACGGTTGAAGTAACATCCGCATGGCCAAATAGCTACAAGTATTCTGGCGAAGTTGTTATCCCCGAAACCGTTACATACAACGGTATCACATACAAAGTAACCGCAATTGGCATGGGCGCGTTTTCGGGTTCAAAGGACCTGACTTCGGTGGTAATTCCTAATACGGTTGTGGAAATACAGTCCATGGCTTTTATCCATTGTTCAGGACTGAAATCGTTATCTCTGCCTAATTCCTTAAAAACAATTGGTCCGTTGGCTTTTGTAGGTTGTCATGAACTTGAAACGTTGTGGATTGGCAGTTCGTTGGCAGAAATAGGGAGTTGCGCCTTCGAAAATGCCAAAAGCCTGTCACATATCGAGGTGTCGGAAAATAACACCCATTTCAAGGCGGTGGACAATGTACTTTATTCCGCAAAGTTGGATACTCTAGTGCTGTGTCCCGCCGGTAGGGAAGGAACTTTTTACACTCCTTATAAAGTCGTTGCCATAGGCAATTATGCTTTTTGCGGTTGTGAGAAACTAACAAATGTCAAATTTCACGACAAATTGCGGAGCATTGGCGACAGCGCATTTTTGTATTGTACTTCGCTTTCCAAGATAAATATCCCGAAAAACGTAAGAAACATAGGGGATTGTGCTTTCGGCTGCTGCACCTCACTTATGGATTTTGATGTAGATTACAAAAATAAACGTTACACTTCCTCCATCGGCGTTTTGTACACTAAGCGGATGGATACCATTGTGGCTTATCCTATTGGCAGAAATGATCCCACATGTATTCTGCCGGACAAGCTGAAAACTATCGGCAACAGCGCATTTTTATTTAGCAAGATAACCTTTATCGATTTGCCGAATACTGTTACAGTCATCGAAAATAAAGCGTTTAGAAATTGTAGTACTTTGGTAAGGATTTCGTTGGGACAATCGTTGGAAAGAGTCGGAGAAGAGTCGTTTATGTTTTGTGAAAATCTCAAGTTGGTGGTGTTGCCGAATTCATTGAAGGAGATAGGAATGAATGCATTTGCTGTATGTAAGTCTCTGCCGGAAATAACTATCGGCGATTCGGTGAAAGTAATTGGAGAATCTGCGTTTGGCTCTTGCGAAAGCCTTGTTTCCATAACCTTGGGAAAATCCGTTGAAATTGTGAATGATATGGCTTTTATGGGTAGTTGCAAAAAGTTGGAGCGTTTAGAGTTCAAAAGTCCCAAACCGCCAGCATTAGGTTTATATGCATTTTATTTGCCCCCGTCATCCGAAGGGGTATCGGTGTCGTTGGGGAATGGAAATAGCAAGCAATATATCCCCGACGCTGTTGCAACCAAAGTGGTTGTCCCCTGTGGCAAAAAGCAGGACTATGCCGAATATCTTTTGGAATGGTTCGACGACATTCAGGAAAACTGCGAGTGAGAACTTGGTGGTAATTAAGAGGAATCCCTACGAGGAAGACTTTTTTCGTGTATTATGTCTTTGTTATTAAGAGAAATCCCCTACGGGGAATAATCTTGTGTGTTGTTGTCTTTGTTATTAAGAGGAAACCCCTACGGGGAAACTCAAAACTCCAAACTTCCAACTCAAAACTGCAAACTGATTACGGCATTTTCCGCAATCTGACTTCTATGTTTGTGTCGCTCAACAGGTTGGACAACTGGACTATATCAGTATCGGTGTAGTGGTAGGGGTAGAGGATAGCTGGGGCGATGGCACGGGCGAGGTTGGCGGCCTGTTGCAACGTCATTGTATAGGGCTGGTTTACAGGCAGAAAAGCGATGTCGATATCCTTGATTGCGTAGGCTTCGGTGGTGTCCTCGGTGTCGCCGGCTATGTAAATTCTTGTGCCTCCGATGGTTATGATGTAGCCGTTGTCCCTGTCCTTGGGGTGGAACTGCAGATGACCTTCGGTGATATTGTATGCCGGCACGGCTTCCACAGTGATTTCCCCGTCGAACAGGCTGATGCTGTCGCCGTTGTGCATAACGATGGCGTCGGCGAGCTGCTGTTTGGAAACTTCGTTGCATACAATCACTGTGCCGTCACGCCACAGGGTGTCGATAACATCGCAGTCGAGGTGGTCGTAGTGGTCGTGTGAGACGAGGATGAGGTCGGCTTGGGGCAGTTTCTCGAAATCGATACGGAACCCTTCGAACTCCGCCACAGGGTCGGAGTAGATGACCTTGCCGTCGTATTCGAATAGGAGGGAGGCGTGACGCAAAAAGGTGATTGTCAAATCTTTGCCGTTTTTCAGACGGATGGTGTCCTTTTCGAAGGACGGTTTTTTTGAAAAGATGTTCAACATAATAATTTGGTTTATAGTGGTTTAAATATTTCCGACGGTAATCTGTACAAACTCGTCGGTTTTGAAGTATTTCGTCGCCAGCGCCATAATCTCCTCTGCAGTAGTGCTTTCGATGGCGTTGAGGTAGTTTTTTGTGAAAGAGTCGTTGCTGTGCGAGGCAAAAAACGTGCGTTGCCGTTCGAGTAGTTCGTAAACGCCGTCCACACTGCGCATAAAATCGCCTATCATAAAACTCTTGGTGCGTTGCAGCTCGTCGTCGGGCACGGGCTCGGACTGCAGTCGCCGTATCTCGTTATAAATCTCATTCACAGCTGCTTGCGTAACATCGGTTCCCACTTCGGTGGAAATAACCATGTAGATGGCGTTGCGTTCTACCTGCATGTAGGAAAAAATTCCGTAGCAGTAACCTTTGTCCTCGCGCACGTTCATCATCAGGCGTGAGCCGAAATATCCGCCCAGCAAGTTGTTGGCAACCATTAGTTTGGCGAATTCCATCGAATTCCACGGCAGGTCGATTATTTTGCCGATGCGTATGGATGTCTGCACCGCCGCAGGCATATTGATACTTTTGATAACGGACTGAATTGTAGGTGATTTCGGCTCGATGGGGGGGGGCGTTTTGTCGAAAACAATGTCGCCGAAGGTGCGGTTGATGGATTCGATGTTGTCCGATGTGATGTTGCCGGCGAGGAAAATCCTGCAGTTGTCCCAGCTGTAGAACTGTTTGTGGAAAGCCCGTACGTCGTCGACGGTGATGTTGTCGAAATCGTCGGCCGAGAGATATTTGCTAAACGGACCTTCGTTGCCGAACAGCTCTTTTATGCAGTTTACCGAAGCAATATAGGAAGTTTTTTGTTGCTGTTTTTCAAACTCTTGCCGTTTTTTGTTCAAGTAAATGTCGAACTCCTCTTTTGGGAAAGTGGGGCAGATGAAAATCTCCTTCAGCAGTGGCAGAAACTCGTCCAAGTATTTGTTTTGTAGATAGATAGTAAAACCGGTGTTGAGACTGTCGAGAGAGCGTTCTATGGTTATTCCTCTGAAATTCAGAAAATTGGCAATTTCTTTGGCCGAGTGCTCGGTTGTGCCTTCGGTAACGAGGGCCATGGCGGCAATTGCCGTAAGCGGGTTGTCGGTGTAGGCTTTGCCGGCCTCGAAAACCACGTCCAGACGCATGATTTCCACGGCATCGGAGGTGAATACGTCGAGAGGAATACCGTTGCTGAGGTAGTGTGTGGTAGGTCTTAACGCCTCTATATCAATGTCTTTGGCACTGATTTGGCTTGAGACGGGATTCTGTCTGCGGTCGGGATTGTCCATATCGTTTAGAAAATAACTGTTAGTTTTGCGTTTATCTGTCGGGCGGTGAGGTAGTTAGGCACGCCATAGTATTTGTTGTCGTAGTCGGCAACCCAAAGGTAGGATACGACGTTTTTGTAGTTGAACAGGTTAAAAACGTCAACACTAATCACCACATCGTCAATCTTTTGCAGCCATTTGGCATTTTTTAGCTTGCCTATCTTTTTCAGATGCACAGAGTTGCCCCAGTCCACACGGAAATAGGAGGGCAGACGGTGTGTTACGCTGAAGTCGGTCTGGAAGGGTTTGGTGAAGGGGAATCCCGTTCCATACACGAAATTGAGGCTCATCTGCCACCACGGCAGGCTTGGCAGGTAGTCTTGGAAAAAGAGTTTGAACGAAAGGCGTTGGTCGGTGGGACGAGCTTGCCATCCGCCCCATGTCTGTGTCTCGTTGTCGAACAGCTTTTCCTGTGTCTGCATCAGCGATAGGCTTGCCCACGACTCGATGCCTTCCACAAATTCGCCGTTGAGGCGCAGGCTGATACCAGTGGCGTAGCCCACGGCGTCGTTGTTGGCCAGATAGCGTATGCGTAGGTTGTCGATCTGGTAGGGAATGAGGTCGGTTATGTACTTATAATAGATGTCGGCGGTGAATTTGAAAGGCTTGTCCCACAGCCGCAGGTTCCAGTCGAGGGTGCCGCTTACCTGATACGATTTCTGCGATTTGATGTCGGGGTTTAGACTGCCGTCGGGACGGCGGTATTCGCGGTAGAAGGGCGACTGGTTGTACATACCACCGGCAAGGCGGAAAAGCATGTCCTGTTTCCAGTTGGGCTTGTAGTTGAGGCTGAGGCGCGGACTGGCGAAAAATTCGTCGTTGTAGCTCCAGTATTGTCCTCGGACGCCTGCCAGCAGCGACAGTTTGTTTTCTCCGATACGGAAATCCCAGCTGCGTTGCGCGTATGCCGACAGACGTCCGTTGTTGAGTTCGTTTTGCGAATGGGCGAAATTTTGGAGCATAGGCGAGTGTGGCTGGTTTGCGGAATCGCCGGGAATGTCGGGTGTGTTGGGGATGGTGTAGTCGGCGGAGTCGATAAGCATCCACTCGCGAATGCGGTCGGTGATGCCCTCGTATTGCGCTTTGGCGCCGAAATCCCAGCGACCTCTAGAAACGAGGTAGGTGCCTTTGATTTCGGTGTTTGCCACGTTGGTGGTGAGGAAATTGCGGGCGTGTTCGAGGTAGGTGCCGATGCCGCGGTCGAAAAGTTCGTTTTCTCCGATGGCGGAGCCCACGTTGAGTTCGTAAAGCCAGTACTGTCCCTGCACATCGTAAACCTCGCTCTCGTTGTTGTTGTACGCCGAAGTTATCCATTTGAACGACAGCTTGTCGGTGGGACGGTAGTCGAGCGTTACAGCACCCAAAAGAGTGCGGTACTGGTCTATTTCCTGTCCGTCGAAATATACTCGCAACTGCATGGATTCGAAGAAGTTGCCGAAGTTGGTGGTCTGTGTTTCGGGAACGATGCCGTAACGGTTTTTGGAGTAGATGCCGAGAAACGACACCGAGAGTTTTTTGCTGATGTCGTAGTTCAGAATTGTCTGGAAATCAGTGTAGGCCGAGGTGTAGGCCCCTTCAGTGTCGAGCGATTTGAGAATGTATTTGTTGGAATGGCGACGGAAGCCAAGGGTTACGGTAAAGCGGTCGTTCACAGCACTTTCCACATGTGCCGAGCCGCCCAACATGCTTATAGAAGCCTGTCCGGCCAGTTTATCCACGGGGCGGCGGTAGGTGATGTCGAGCACCGACGACATTTTGTCGCCGTATTTGGCGTCGAAACCGCCGGGAGAGAACAGTATGTTGCTCACCATGTCGGGATTTATGATGCTAAGACCTTCCTGCTGTCCCGAACGGATAAGGAAAGGACGGTAGATCTCCACGTCGTTGATATACACGAGGTTTTCGTCGAAGCTGCCGCCGCGCACCGAGTACTGCGAGCTCATCTCGTTGTTGGAGCTGACGTCGGCAAGGGTTTTGATAAGGCTCTCCACCGTTTTCACGGGTCCCACCACCTCGTCGAGTTTGTCGATTTTAACGGGGGTGAAAGAAGTCTCGCGGCTGCGCTCCTCGCGGACGGTGACGGTGTTAAGCGTCTGCGACGAGGGTTTCATCTGGCAGTTGACGGTTTTCGACAGCTCGTCGCTTCTGTAAACCACCTCGATGTCCTGCGTCTCGTATCCCGTGAAGGAGAACCGTAGTGTGAATTTTTGTAGGTCGGTCTGTATCTTATAGTAGCCTTTGCTGTCGGTGACGCAACCGATTGGTTTGCTGCTGTTTATCACACTCACTGTCACCAGTTCCATGGGCTTGCCGTCGTGGTCGGTGACGGTGCCGGAGACGGTGCGTTTTTGTGCAAAAAGGCCGTTGCTACCTGCAATAAGTAGCAAAAGCACTGTGATACAATATTTTAAAACGTTCTTTGTCAAGTTTTGGATAGTTGCGAAAATGATATAACGTCAGTTTTCGGAAAAAAGTATTATTAAAGCATCTTTTCAGCGATATTTTTGCGGTAGGGCATAAAAAAAGGCTCCCGAAGGAACCTTTCTAATTTTTTTAAACGAATTTCCTACCATTCGATGCCGAAGCGCAGCGATACTGTAGAAATGTTGTGCTCACGATTTTCGGCGGGCACTTCTTCGCCGTAGTAATAGTATTCGGGATTTTTCAGTTTGGAATAGAATGTGCCTGTTACCATCACTGTTACGGCGAAATCCCTTCGTGAACCGAAACGTACTCCAAAACCGAGGTCGCCGTAGGTGCCGTGGTAGTCGCCCACGTATGAGCCCAGACGCATTTTTACAACGGGAGAAATGTTCTTGTTGTTCAAAAACAGATAGTTGACATTGGCAAAGAAAGGTATAATCACATCGCTGGAATTGTCGCCGTAGATGTCACAGAAATCCAGTCCCATGCCTATGCCGACGTATGTGTGGCCGTTGAAATAGAAGCCGTGGGTGGTGGAGACGCCTGTGGTGGAATAGCCGTCGTTGGCCACTTGGAATCCGGAGTTCATCTCCAGAAAACCTTGGTAGCCGTGAGGCATCCACACATTCTTATTTTCTTGTGCAAAAGCAATTGCCGACACCGTCAGCAATAAGGCGATGAAAAGACTTGTTTTTTTCATGTTATGGTCGTTTTTTTGTGAATATTCTATTTGTTTTGATTTGAAATACAAAGTTACGAAAAAAAACGAGAAACAACTGTTTTTATTGTGTGGGATATGCAATCAAGTGTTTTTTTTTAAAATAAATAAAAAAAAGGTTCCCTCGGTGGAACCTTTTCTATATCATCGAAAAACGAATTTATTACCATTCGATGCCGAAGCGCAACGACACGGTTGAGATGTTCACGTTATCCTTGGTGTTGTAGGTGTTCGTGGCTTCGTCGTAATAGTAGCGTTCGTCCTTGAGATTGGAGTAGAAGGTGCCTGTAAGCATCACTGTAACAGCGAAATCCCTTCTAGAACCGAAACGCACTCCGATGCCGAGGTCGCCGTAGGTGCCGTGGTAGCTGCCGACATACGAGCCAAGACGCATCTTTACAATGGGCGAAACGTTGGTTTTGTTTGAAAACAAGTAGTTGACGTTTGCAAAGAAGGGGATAATAATGTCGCTGGAATTATTGCCACGAATGTCGCAGAAATCCATTCCAAAGCCTATGCCAACGTATGTGTGGTTGTTGAAATAGAAACCGTGGGTGGTGGAGACGCCTGTGGTGGCATTTCCTTTGTTCACCACTTGGAAACCGGAGTTCATCTCAAGGAAACCTTGGTATCCGTGGGGTTCCCAAACATTGTTGTTTTCCTGTGCGAAAACCATTGCCGAAATGCTTAGCAACAGGGCCAAAAATAGATTTGTTTTTTTCATGATTGTCTATGTTTTATGGTTTATAATCTGTTTTATGTTTCGAAATGCAAAGTTACGAAAAAAAAACGAATTGCAAGTATTTTTATTGCATGCTTTATTTCGTAAAACAAAATAAAGCATTAAAAAAACTATAAATCACTGTTCTAGATTTTATTGTATTGTATTTTGGATAGATAAGATTTGTTAGTTAAACACTTGTCAATTAGTATGTTAAATACACGTTGCTATTTTTTTTTGCAAATCAGAAAAAAAAGAAGTATATTTGCACGTTCTTAACAATATATATTAAGATAATTTAAAAAACACATAATTAAATTTCAGATCATATGAAAAAAAGATTATTAGCTATTATTGCAGCATTGGCTATAGGCACAGCTGCAATGGCACAGTTCACCACTTCGGCAGGCGGTGACGAGTTTATCGACCTAAGTGCCAAAAGTTCACGTACTTTCACAAGACAGTGGTACAATATTGGAACTCCGTTCGTAGCTACCGATGTTTACGGCAACACCGTAAGACTTCAGGATTTCCTCGATTCGGGCAAGTTTGTCGTTATCGACTATTCCTGCACTTGGTGCGGTCCTTGCTGGAATCTGCACACTTCGGGAATGCTGGAGCAAATCAACGCTTTGCAGGATTTCCAGGTGATATGGGTTGAGATTGAAAGTTCAAACACCACCCAGCAGATTTTCGGACCCAGAGGCGGCAGCGGCTACGCCTCAAGTACACAAGGAGACTGGACACATAATGCCAACGGCGACAGCATCACTTATCCCATCATCGATGATGACGCCAACCGCAGCTGTCTTAGCACCTGCGCCCGGTTGTACACGGGTTCGGTCCCCACACTTATGCTCATAACCCCTTATGGCCAGTATATCAATTTGTCGGGATATTTTAGCTATCAGCAAGTTTCCCAGTCAATCAGCAACATTCGCTCTATAGCCAACAGCGCTCCTCGTCCCGGTAGCGCTCCACAGTGCAAGATTGACGGTGGCTCTGCAGCTATTACAGGAATGCCCGTTACTTTGAAAGCTCTTGTAAACACAGTGGATCCGGTGACAATTAGTTGGACATTTAGCGGTGGCAATCCATCCACAGCAACAGGAGATAGTGTTACTACCACATTTGGCAATGATGGCACACACCGTGTTTATCTTACCGTGTCCAACGCAAACGGCGATGACCACGACACATTGGTAGTTATCTCACGTAGCCTTCCCGCCAATGTGATTTCTTATTCCTACGGTGCTTCTTATGGAACCAATATCGGCAGCAGCCAATCGGCTGCACGCCATTGGGCAGTTTCGTTTCCTCCAGAGTATCTTGCCAATTTCCCGCAAGTACATCATGTGGAATATTATGTGAACTCCCAATATTCAGCCACTTACACAATGAAAGTGTATAGCGGCTCGGCAACGGCGCCTCAAACAGAGTTGGGATCCACTTCGCTGAACGTGACCTCTTCGATGGGCAACGGATACAAGAGTTTCAATCTGTCTAACCCCGTTACTGTTGACGCAACAAAGACACTGTGGATTGTAATGAGTGCAACTGCCACATATCCAATTTCCGCTTGTTCCTTCTCAGGTAATTCCAACAGTAACTGGATCTCTTCCGACGGGACAACATGGAAACATCTTCCTGATGTAAGTAATGGTTTGAACTACAGTTGGATGATAAATGTATATTCAAGTCCCAACGGGATCAGCTTGGCTTCGGACAACGAAATTAGCGTGTATCCCAACCCTGCCACAGACAATGTAACAATCATGGCCGACGGCGTTCGCTATGTTGATGTTATCGACATGAACGGCACAACCGTGATGAAAGTGAACGACGCCAAGACCATCAACATCGAGAACCTGAGCAGCGGAGTTTATGTGTTCCGCGTGGTTACCGACAACGGTGTGGCAATGAGAAAAGTTGTTAAGAAATAACATTTCAAGTTCCATAAAACAAAGAATGCGGGTGTCCCCAACGGACATCCGCTTTTTTTGTGATTCGGAAAACACACTTTTTTCATTTATTTAAAAGAAAATCGTATTTTTGCAAAACGAATTAATGATGTTTTACCGATGAAAAAACTGCTTGTATTCGTAATTCTGTGCTTTTTCGCACTGGCAGCCAACGCCCAGCAATTTGTCGATTTGGGGTTGCCGAGCGGCACATTGTGGAAAAACGTCAACGAGACCAATTCCAACGACAGCAGCAAATTCTTCACTTATGATGAAGCCGTGAAAAATTTCGGTCAACAATTGCCTAGCAAGGAGCAGTGGGCTGAACTGAATACCTACTGCGATTGGTCGTGGATGGGCGGCGGCTGCTTGGTAAGCGGGGGTAACGGTAATTCCATTTATCTGCCAGCTCTCGGATACCGCTATTGCGACGGACATTTGTACGGTAAAGGTTTCTTTACAGGCTATTGGACCAGTGCCCAATGTGATTCGAAAAACGCCTATGCTTTCTGTTACTATGATGAGGTGTTGGAGATGGCAAACTGCTATCTTAGGTGCTATGGTTTTCCTGTTCGACTGGTATCGAATGAGTGAAAATTTTTCCCATCAAATAATAAAAACGAAAAAACGACGTTTCACCAATATTAAAACGCGTTTTTTTGAAAAGACTATACCTATTTATATTAATGGCCATTTTGGCATCGAACACGGCGACGGCCCAGATAGCGGGCAACACCGTGCTTTCGGCGCTTAACCTCGCACCCAACGCGCGTGTGGCGGGCATCGGTTTCAACTACCTGCCCGTGGCCGACAACGATATAAATGTGGCTTTCGGCAATCCGTCGTTTATCAACGTAAGTCTGCACAACGCCCTCAGCATCAATTTCATAAACCATTTCGCGGGTACCAACTACGGCTCGGTGGCATACGGTCGCACTTTCGAAAAGTTCGGCAGTTATGTGTTTGGTATGCAGTATGTCAATTACGGCAAATTCACCCGCTACGACGAGGCTGAGGTGGAGGACGGCACTTTCCACGCCGCAGACTACGTGTTCCACATCGGGTGGGGCAGGGCGCTGGATTCCAATTTCTCCATCGGTGTGAATTTCCGTCCGGTGCTTTCGCAATACGACTACTACACGGCTCTGGCATTGTCGTTCGACATTGCGGGCTCGTATGTGAACAACTCCAAGTCGTTCGCCTCCACTCTGATGGCGCGAAATGTCGGCGCACAGATTGTGACGTTCGGCGGCAAGCGCGAGAGACTGCCTTTCGAGCTGTCGGCGGCATTGTCGTACAAACTGCAAAAAGCGCCGTTCCGTTTCTATCTGTCGGCCAACGAGTTGCAACGCTGGAATCTTCGCTACAGCGACACCCTCAACCCGACCTACACCGTTGACCCCTTCACCGGCGAACGCACCGACGAGAAAGCTTTTAAAGGCTTCATCGACAACCTGTTCCGCCATTTCGACGTGGCCGTGGAGTTCTGTCCGGGCAACGTTTTCAATATCTGGCTGGGCTACAGCTACCGTCAGAGCAAGGAGATGCAGACCGCCGACATCACCAATATGAGCGGTTTTTCGTATGGCGTGGGACTGCGTGTGAAACGCATCAATATCGGCTATGCGCGCAACAACTACCATCTCGGTCAGGCTCCGAACACCATCTCCGTTTCCACCAACCTTGAGCGTTTTTTCAAAAAATAATGTCCCGAACCAAAACACAACGTATCGAGCTGCTGGCTCCGGCCAAAAATCTGCAGTTTGGCAAAGAGGCCATAAACCATGGTGCTGATGCCGTGTATATCGGTGCTCCGGCCTTTGGTGCAAGGGCTTCGGCGGGCAATTCGCTAGCCGACATCGAGGCACTTGTCAACTATGCCCACCTCTACGCCGCCAAGGTGCATGTGGCACTCAACACCTCGCTTTTCGACGACGAGCTGGAGCAGGCCGTAGAACTCATCCGTCAGTTCTATAACATTGGCGTTGACGCAGTTATCGTTCAGGACCCCGGACTTCTGGAGACCGACCTGCCGCCCATCGCACTGCACGCCAGCACTCAGATGAACAACTACTCGTTGGAACGTATCCAATTCCTTGACAAAGTGGGCTTTAGACGGATAATCCTTGCCCGTGAGCTGTCGTTGGAGCAGATTGCCGAAATACGTGCCAACACCACCGCCGAACTGGAATGTTTTGTGCAAGGTGCTCTGTGTGTGTGTCTTAGCGGACAGTGCTATATGAGTCAGTACATCAACGGCCGCAGCGGCAACCGTGGCGTGTGCTCGCAGCCCTGCCGCTCGTCGTACAACCTCTACAACGCTGAAAACAAGCTCCTTATGTCCGACCGTCATCTGATGTCGCTAAAGGATTTCAACGCCTCGCAGCACCTGCGGAAATATCTGGAGATGGGCATCACTTCGCTGAAAATCGAAGGGCGCCTGAAGGACTTGTGTTATGTAAAAAACGTAACGGCTTACTATCGTAAGTTGTTGGACGATATTCTGTTGCAGAAACAAAGCTGGCAGAAAGCCTCGTCGGGACAATGCGTGTTTTTGTTCGAGCCCGACGTGGAACGCACTTTCAACCGCGGTTTTACCGACTATTTTTTGCGCGACCGTCAGCCCATGGCGTCGCTCACCACGCAGAAATCCATCGGCAAACGCATCGGCAAGGTGCTGAAAGCCGACCGCAACGCCCTTGTGTGCAAGACCGAGCTGCCCGTAACCGCCGGCGACGGACTCTGTTTCTTCGGTATCAGCGGTGCTCTGCAAGGCTTTTCGGTGAACCGTGTGATTGGCAACAAAGTCTATCCCAACAATATGCCCGACGAGATTGTGCCCGGCACCGAGCTGTACCGCAACAACGACTTCGCTTTCGAAAAACTGCTGCAGTCCGAAAAATCTGCGCTGCGCAGGGTGGGGGTGAAGCTTGTCTTTTCCGACACCGACAGCGGTTTCGCCCTGCAAGCTACCGATGAGGATGGTGTAACGACTTGCGTGACAGAAGATTGTGAAAAGCAGTCAGCACTCAATCCCGAAAAGGCCCGGCAGACTATCGAAACCCAGCTCTCCAAGTCGGGCGACACGGTATTCAGGGGGGATGGCGTTGAAAATCAATGCACAGTACAATATTTCATACCAGCCTCGGTGCTCAACGGACTGCGCCGCAGGTGTCTGGAAGAGCTTCAGCAAAAGCGTTTGGGGCATTTCCGTCCCGCCGATGCACCGTTTGAGAAAAACGACGTGCCATATTTCAAGGATAGAGCCGATTTTCGTGAGAACATCCTCAACCACAAGGCGTTGGAGTTCTATCAAAGGCACGGGGCGCAGACTGCGGAGTTCGGTTTGGAGAAAACCTTCGACTATGCCGGAAAGCCTTTGATGACAACGAAATATTGCATCCGTTACGAGCTGGGACAGTGTCTGGTGCGGCATCAGGTGAAGCCCGATTTCCGCAACGACTTGACCCTTGAGAACAACGGACGGCGTTACCAGCTGAAATTCGACTGCAAGAGCTGTATGATGCAGATTTTTGCACCGAAAGACTGATTTAACTTTTTGATTATGAGCAAAATAAAATATACGTTATTCATATTGTCGTTTGTCGTGGCCACTATTGCCCAAGGGGCGGGGAGGCACACCGTGAGCGGCACTGTGATTGACGAGGCGAGTGGCGAGACGCTCATCGGGGCCACGGTGTTCGACAGTCTTTCGCGCAAAGGCGCAGTAACCAACGCCTACGGATTTTTCTCTCTCACTCTGCCCGATGGAAATGTCTCACTGAAAGTGTCGTTTGTGGGCTATCAGCCAGAGCGTTACACTTTCCGCTTGACGAAAGACACCGTTTTGAACATAAAACTCGGCGGCTCGATAAGTCTGAAAGCCGTTGTGGTAACCGCTGAACGCGAACACGACCTGAAAGGTGTGCAGATGAGCGCTGTGGACATACCGTTGGAACAGATAAAGACGATGCCCGTGCTCTTTGGCGAGGCCGACGTGGTAAAGACCGTGCAGCTGATGCCTGGAGTGCAGTCGGGCGGCGAAGGCACAACTGGAATGTACGTGCGTGGCGGCGGTCCCGACGAGAACCTCTACCTGCTCGATGGAATACCGCTCTACAACGTGGACCACGCATTCGGATTCTTCTCCGCCTTCAACCCCGACGCCATCAAAAACATAACCCTCTACAAAGGCAGTTTCCCGGCACGTTTCAGCGGACGCCTCTCCAGCGTGCTCGACATCTACTCCAACAACGGCAACGACAAGAGCTACCACGGCTCGGCGAGCATCGGAGCCATCTCCGCGCGTCTCAACGTGGAAGGCCCCATCATCAAGGAAAAGACTACCTTCAATTTCTCGGCACGGCGCTCGTATCTCGACATTTTCACACGTCCGGCAATAAAGATTTTCTCGGAAAGCGACATCGACGCAGGTTACAATTTCTACGACATCAACGCCAAACTTACGCACAAATTCTCCGACCGCAGCCGCCTGTTCGCCAGTTTTTATCTCGGCAACGATGTTATCACTATCGGATTGAATGAGAGTGTGTTCGGTAATATGGACATGCGTTATGTGTGGGGCAATATCGTGACCTCGTTGCGGTGGAACTACATGATAAACCCCAAGTTGTTTGTCAACGTAACAGGCTCATACACACGCTATAAGAACAATATTGTGTTTGACATGAAGGACTTCAAC
>JAEEGK010001446.1_pt1 | contig 59572 bp, 42 predicted proteins | sample 8958771 | NCBI WGS metagenome assembly JAEEGK01 (sample SAMN16246547, study PRJNA631951) | gut metagenome | biome: gut microbiome; feature: rumen; material: SC-attached | host: Bos | place: Iran: Karaj | collected 2018-10 | reverse complement strand
TCCGTCCTCGCCGCCGTCAAGCGCGGTCATGGGCTCATACTTCCAGATCTCCGGGATCAGCCCGTGGATCAATCCCGTATCGATGTACGGCGGATTCGCGGTGATAATGTCGTATTTGCCCTCAAGCCCCTCGAACAGGTCCGCCTGTATCAGTTTCACCGCAGTTCCGTTCAGCTCGGAATTCTTCTTTGCCACAGCAAGTGCAGCCTCGGAAATGTCGGCAGCTTCGGCATTGGCAATATTGCCGAGCTTCGCGACCGATACAACCACGCAGCCGCTTCCTGTGCAAAGATCGAGGTATCTTAATTCTTCTCTGTCTTTCCTCAGAAGTTTTACAGCTTCGAGTGCTCTCTCAGCCAAAATCTCGGTGTCCTGCCTCGGTATCAGGCAATCCTTATTACAGATAAAAGGCAGTCCCATGAATTCCTGACTGCCTAATATATACTGTATCGGTTCTCTCGCGCAGCGCCTCTTCGCAAGCTCGAGCAGACGTGAGAGAGTTTCTTCGGGAATCTCTTCGTCACGCGCGAGCAGATACTGCGCCTCGGTAAAATCCCCGACATATTCCGTTAAATATCTTGCATCCAACGCAGGTTCCGGTACGCCGGCCTCTTCGAGTTCCCGTGCCACCTTCCTGCATGCCTCAAAGTAAGTCAAATCATTCGTCCTTCTTCTGCTTAAGAATGAAATACTGGTCAAGTGCCTTAAGGATCTCGTCGTCCTCTTCGGGATCGGGTACGGGAGTGTTCAGATCGATCTTCGCGGATCTGGACTCGAATACCTTATCCTCGTTCTTCGGCTTCGCAGGCTTCTCAGGCTTAACCTCTTCCTTAGCCTCCGCTGCCTCGTCGGCCTCTTCCTTAGCCTTCCTGCGCGCTACGAATACATCGTCGCCTTCGATCGAAAGCTCCTTCTCTTCAGGCTTAACCTCAGGCTTCTCCTCAGGCTTCTCCTCAACCTTCGTTTCAGCCTTCTCAGGTTCGGGCTTTTTAACTTCTTCAGCCTTTATCTCTTCCTGCTTCTTCTCTTCAGCAGCAGGCTTAACATTCTCATGCTTATTCTTAGCCTTCTTATCCTTTGCAGGCTTATGCTCAGGCTTCTCTTCAGCCTTCTTTTCAGTCTTCTCGGGCTCAGCCTTCTCAGCCTCGGGCTCGCAGGCAGCAGTGCACGCAGCAGCATTATCCGCGGGCTCATCGTAATGAGCGAGGAAATCCTTCCAGTCGAATACGGCCTCTACGGACGCGATGGCACACTCGATCATCGAATCATCGGGCTCTGCGGTCGTAAGGTTCTGCAGCGCCATTCCGGGCTTGCTTAATATCTCAACAAACTTATTGTTGCTGCGTCCCGCAAGCTTTATGAACTCATAGGCGATACCCGCTATGACCGGTATGAGGATAAGTCTCGCAACTATCCTCAGCCATGCGTTGTCAAATCTGATGAACATGAAGAACAGTACGCTGATCAGCATAACGATGAGCAAAAAGCTGGTTCCGCATCTCTTATGATGGCGCGACTGCTTCCTGACATTCTCAACGGTCAGTTCCAGACCGTTCTCGATGCAGTTGATCGATTTATGCTCGGCGCCGTGATACTTGAACACACGCTTGATATCATCCATGAGCGAGATAGCCGCAACATAGCCGATGAACAGGCCCACCCTGATCACGCCTTCGATCAGCGCGAGCAGGCCTTCCGACTCTATATGGCCCTTCAAAATGCGCGAAATGAAATAAGGGAGCAGCATGAAAATGCCGATCGCGAGAACTACCGAAAGCACGACGGTTCCGGCCATCACAGCCTTCTCCTGCTTATCCTTCTTCGATCTCTCCTCCTCGGTCTCGGGCTTCTTCTCTTCCTCTTCCTCGAAAAAGCTCGCGGAATAAGTAAGCGATCCTATACCGAGCTTCAAAGAATCGATAAAAGCAAGCACGCCGCGAACGATCGGGATCTTATTGAGTCCCGACTTGCTGCCCAGCGACTTATATTCTTTTGTCTCAGCTATAATCTCCCCGTCAGGCTTCCTGACAGCAACGGCGTATTTGTCGCCGTTCTTCATCATGACGCCTTCCATTACGGCCTGTCCGCCGATTCCTGATCCCTTCATATCAATTCCCCTCAAAACGAACAAAGTGGTTGAAGTACTAATAACTTCAACCACTTTCCTGAGTCTAAAGATTTACTTGTTCGCAAGACCGTACTTACGATTGAACTTATCGATAGCACCACGAGTCTGAGCTGCCTTCTGCTGTCCTGTGTAGAAAGGATGGCACTTTGAGCAGATTTCAACGTGAATCTCGGGTTTAGTTGATCCTGTTACAAATTCGTTACCGCAGTTGCAGGTAACCTTAGCCTGATAATATTTAGGCTGGATATCTTCTCTCATAGCTTTTCTCCTCACAATTATTTGATCGCGCCCGCCGGCACCAGCCTCCGGTCAATACTTACGGGCACATAGCCAGACAAGTATAACATGTGAGTTTGAAAAATGCAAGAGATATTTTATTAAGTTAATACAGTTTTGTTTTCTTTACGACTTCGATGAACTCACGGTTGGATCTGGTGTGCGCGAACATGTTGATGATGCGCTCCACGGCCTCCTCCGATTTGTTGGAATTAAAGGCTCTGCGCAGGATGTTGTTCGCTTCGATCTCATCGGGAGTAAGCAGCAGGTCCTCGCGTCTGGTACTGGACTTGGGCAGATCGATCGCGGGGAAGATGCGGCGTTCGGACAGGTTTCTGTCGAGAACCAGCTCCATATTGCCCGTGCCCTTGAACTCCTCGAATACAACATCATCCATACGGCTGCCGGTATCTACGAGTGCCGTGGCCAGGATAGTAAGGCTGCCGCCCTCGCGCATGCATCTGGCAGCGCCGAAGAACTTTTTCGGCATGTGCAGCGCCGCGGGATCGAGACCGCCGGAGAGCGTACGTCCGCTCGCCTGTACCGTCAGGTTGTATGCGCGCGCCAGACGCGTAATGCTGTCGAGCAGTACCACAACGTCCTTTTTGTGCTCTACAAGGCGCTTTGCGCGCTCGATGACCATCTCTGAAACACGCTTATGGTTCTCGGGCAGCTCATCAAATGTAGAATATATAACCTCGACATTGGGGCCCTGGATCGACTCCTTCATGTCGGTAACTTCCTCGGGACGCTCATCGATCAGCAGAATGATCAGGTGCAGGTCGGGGTAGTTGGTCTTGCATGCGGCTGCGATCTGCTTGAGCAGTGTTGTCTTACCTGCCTTCGGCTGGGATACGATCATGCCTCGCTGCCCCTTGCCGATGGGAGAGATCAGGTCTACGATCCTCATGGCCGGCGTACATCCGGGAGTCTCAAGGTGAATCCTCTGGTTAGGGAAGATAGGCGTCATATCCTCGAACTTATAACGGTTGATCGCCTCAGACGGATGCAGTCCGTTGATCGTTTTGATATAAAGCAGCGCGCTGAACTTCTCCGTCGATGTGCGGATCTTTGTATTGCCCTCGATGATATCTCCGGTCTTAAGGTTGAACTTGCGGATCTGCGCGGGCGATACATATACGTCGTTTTCTCCGGGAAGGAAATTATCGCAGCGGATAAATCCGTATCCCGACTCAACAAGCTCTAAGATGCCTGTCTTGGTCTCGCCGCTGTCGAGCTGCTCGATATCGGGAGAGATCGTGGGATCGAGCGCCTCGCGCTCCTCCGCGGTGATCCTGCCGGTGGAAACGATCCTGCCTGATACGGCTGCCGAAGGCTGCGCGGGCTGAGTCTGCTCCTGAGGCTGCGCCGGACGCTGATACTGGGGTCTGTCATAGCCGGGCTGTGCGGGTCTGGCCTGCTGCATGGGACGGCCGTCTGCGGGACGCATCCTCTGCTCGGCAGGTCTGCCCTGCTGGTAAGCGCTCTGTCCCTGATACTGTGCCGGGCGCCTCTCACCCTGCACAGATGCGTTCTGATACTGCGGGCCGCGCTGGATCTGCGGCTGCTGTGCCGGTCTGGCATCTCTGCCTGCGGTCTGAACGGGACGCTGCTCCCTGCCCGCCTGTCTGTCAGGTCTGTCGGGCTGTGCCGCGCCGCGCTGCTCGGGGCGCTCGGGTCTGGTATATCCGGTACCTCCCGCCGACTCATAATTCTGCGGAACGATACCGTCCGCGTTCGATGCGGGCGCGTTCTTAACCTCGACTCTGGTCACGGGGTGCGCGGGCGCAGGCTCCTGCGCGGGCTGCCTTTCCGAAGCCGGCGCGGCAGGCTCGGAATCCCCGGTCTTTGCAGGTGCCTTTTTCGCGGGCTTTACGGCTTTTTCCGCAGGCTCCGTCTTTTCCGCGGACGCGGCCTCCGTCTTCGCGTTTTTTCTCGCAGCAGGCTTTTTCTCTGTAGTTTTCTTCTCTGCAGGCTGCTTCCCGGCGGTCTTTTTCTCCGCCGCCTGCTTCAGTTCGTTTTTGGCCTTCTCCTGAATCGCGGATAAAGCCTCTATCAGTTCGCTCTTTTTCAGGGCAGAATATCCCTTCACGCCCTGCTCCTTCGCCAATGCCTTAAGTTCGGCAAGCGACATTTTTTCCATATCCATAAAATGATCCTTTCGCTGTGTGCTCCTATACTGTTGTAAAAAAATAAGGGAAACAATGGTCGATATAACACCGGAATTGTCCTTGATTTGATGACCCCATTATATAACACGTGATAAAAAAAGTAAACCGCGATTCGCCCGAATGAGCAAGTTTTTGAAAAAAGGCAGTCGAAAAGGGCGGGGATACATTGATCCCACGCCCTGTTTCATTCAGCCGATCCCGGTGTACCGCTGCGGTTATTCCGCCCAGATCTTGATCATTTTCATGATCTGTCCTCTTTCATAATCCACCTCAACTATGGGTATCGCGAATTTGATCGCGCCGCCCGGCGTATCGATGATACATCGCATTCTATCTGAATTAATACCTGAATTCCTGGTCCTGATCAGTGCGAGGCTCCCCATATCGATAAAAAGCTCGTTGCATTCAAGCATGGCTTTTCCCGTTCCGCCCGCATGTCCCCTTTCGATAAGACAGAGAGCCAGTTCCCCGCTCCACGTCCTTGTGACTTTGCATTCGTAGACCCGCTCTCTGTCGGCTCTGATTGCTAAAGAATTGTAAGATAAGATTTCCAGTTCATCCGTTATAGAGTAATTTCTGCCAAATGCTTTGTTTACCGTGTCTATGACTACTCCCCTGTAGTCCTCGGACAGCCTTTGAAGGATCTTGATGTTCTTCCTCGCCAGCTTTTCAATGTCTGCAACCTCCATATCGGCACCTCCCTTTTTCCTTCGGCACCGGGATATGTTTCGGCTATCTTCTGCGCCCGTTGACTTCCTTCAGCAGTGCAAGAAGCGTACGGAGTAAAACATCATCGCATTTTTTAACTTCATAGACCACTTCAAGACAGAGCTGAGAGCAATCGCTGCCGGCGTCGGGGTCGTTCCGGTCCGTACCGAAGAAATCGGCGGGATCTATACCCACCACGCTGCAGAATACTTCAAGATCGTCCACCTTCATGTTCTGCCTGCCGTTAATGACATCGCTCAAAAAACTGTGGCTCCTGTCCATATCGTAACAGATAAGGTTAAGAGGCTTTCCGACCTCATCCGCTATCTCTCTGAGTCTCTTTCTGTAATCACCGTTGTATGCCATAATCTTACCTCCCGTAAATTTATATTAATCGATATATATTCATTTTTGCTCGGATTGTATCCGATTTGCGGATTTTTTCGTCGGAACAGTTCCGATGTTTCAGAATAAATCCGCTCTTGTTGCGGTATAATTGCGGAAATACATAATTATTCAACCGGATTGCAGGGGAAACTTCGCTATGCTATACTGATTACACTGTTTTCAGAACCTTTTGGGGAGGTACATGATAATGATTTTTCGTGACGCATTAAGATCCGGGAAATATATATTCTTTGACGGCGGCATGGGGACCATGCTGCAGGCGGCGGGCTTAGAGACCGGTACGCTGCCTGAGGAGTGGAATCTCACTCATCCCGAAGAGATACTGAAGATCCACCGTGCCTACGTTGAGGCCGGCTCGGATGTCATCACCGCCAATACTTTCGGCGCCAATTCCGCGAAATTCGGCGAACGCACTTCCGAGCTCATTTCCGCTGGCATACGTATCGCGCGCAGTTCCGGCGCCCGTTTTGTAGCGCAGGATATCGGCCCTACCGGCAAAATGCTCAAGCCCCTCGGGGATTTCGAATTCGATGCCGCCTACGAGCTGTTTAAAGAGCAGGTCATCGCCGGCTGCGAGGCAGGTGCCGACCTTTTCATAATCGAGACGATGACCGATCTGCTCGAGATGAAAGCCGCGGTGCTGGCGGTAAAAGAGAATTCCGATCTGCCCGTGATCGCGACCCTCTCCTACGAGAAAAACTGCAGGACCTTCCTCGGCGCGCATGCCGCTGCCGCCACCGTGACTCTTTGCGGGCTCGGCGTCGACGCGGTCGGCGTTAACTGCTCGCTCGGCCCCGCAGACCTCTCGGATGTTGTTGCCGAGATCTGCCGTTACTCGGAGGTGCCCGTCATCGTTCAGGCCAACGCAGGCCTGCCCGAGACCGTTGACGGCAAATGCGTATATACTCTTACGCCCGCCGAATACGCTGCCGACCTCAACGCGATACTCAGCCGCTGCAGAGCCGAGGAGATCGACAAGGTCCAGATCATCGGCGGCTGCTGCGGCACAAACCCTGATTTTATCCGCGAGATCGTACGTACCGTGACCGCGGCTTCGGGTGAGACTCTTTCCGATTCGTTCGCGGACCTGCTCAGCGGCGGCGCTTACAGGGGGCCCCATTTCTGGAGCGATGAGCCCGAAGAACATCTGGCCGCTCCCGAAGCCATGACCTCACACGCGATCGTCTGCTCGGCACGCGAGCTCATCGACTATAACAATAAGACCGCCGTTGTCGGCGAACGTCTCAATCCAACCGGCAAAAAGAAGATCTCCGCAGCGCTTCGCGCGCAGGATTTCGATCTGCTGCTGGCCGAGGGCATCCGCGAGTACGAATGCGGCGCGCAGATCCTCGATGTTAACGCCGGGCTTCCCGATATCGACGAAGCAGGTGTCCTGGTCCGCCTTATCACGGAGCTGCAGGGCGCATGTCCGCTGCCGCTGCAGATAGATACCTCCGACACGGCAGCTCTCGAGGCCGCCGTCAGACATTACAGCGGCAAGCCGATCATTAACTCGGTAAACGGCAAAGAGGAGAATATGAAGGCAGTCCTGCCAATCGCTGCCAAATACGGCGCGGCATTGATCTGCCTGACTCTCGATGAAGGCGGTATCCCCGACAGGGCCGAGGACAGGATAGCCATTGCGGAAAAGATCATGAAACGAGCCGCCGAATACGGCATTCCGAAGAAAAACCTGATCATAGACGGTCTCGTTATGACCGTTTCCACCAACCAGAAGGAGGCGCGCGAGACCCTCAAGACCGTCGGCCTCGCCCGCGCGAAGCTCGGCCTCCACACCTGTCTCGGAGTCAGCAATATCAGCTTCGGCCTGCCCGAGCGTGAGGTCCTGAACTCCGTATTCCTCGCGGAAGCGTTTACCTGCGGGCTCAATCTCCCGATCATCGATCCCACCAAGGACCGCTATATGCAGACCGTGCACGCGCACAGGGTTCTGAGCATGGAGGATGAAGGCTCGGTTGATTACATTGCATACGCGCAGGCCCATCCGACCGTCGCACAGGCTGCGCCCGCAGCCTCCGCACCCTCTCAGGGCAGCGCATCCGGACGTCTCATCGGTGCTCTCGGAGGAGACGGTGCGGGCAGTTCTTCGTCCGCCGCACCCGGCGGGACAAAAACCGTTGCCGATATCATTATCTCCGGCAATAAAGCGGCCATTGCCGAGAAGACAAAAGAGCTCCTGGACTCGATGACCGCGCTCGATATAATCAACAATGAGTTCATCCCTGCGCTCGACCGCGTGGGCGAGCTGTACGAGCAGGGCAAGATATTCCTGCCCCAGCTGATGGGTGCGGCTGAGACCGCAAAACGCGGCTTTGACATCATCAAGGCGGGCCTGCCTTCAGACACCTCGTCAAAGCACATGCAGATCGTGCTGGCTACGGTAAAAGGCGATATCCACGACATCGGCAAGAATATAGTCAAGATGCTGCTGGAAAACTACGGATATGAGGTTATCGACCTGGGCAAGGATGTGGAGCCCGACCTGATCATCAAAACCGTCAAAGAGCATAATATCAGGCTCGTCGGACTCTCGGCGCTGATGACGACCACCGTCCACAATATGGAGGAAACGATCGCGCTGCTGCACGAGAGCTGCCCCGGCTGCAAAATAATGGTCGGCGGCGCCGTACTCACGGCAGATCTGGCGCAAAAGATCGGAGCCGACTACTACTCGAAGGATGCGGCCGGATCGGCAAAGATAGCCGCCGAGGTCGAAGCCGGACTGTGAGAAATGTGATTTGGAAAAGAATCTGAAAAAGAGAACTGCCTCACCGGCAGTTCTCTTTTGTATTATTTCTTATCACGTCTGAGCAGGGCATATATGGCGCCCGCGACCGTGAGCGCGCCCGCCGCGATGCCGAGCGCTTTTTTCGTATCGGAATTCTTTTTCGCGGCCAGCTTGGTATTGATATATGTCTGAGTGGCCTCACGCCGCTTTTCCGCAGGCGCGGCGGTCTTAGATACCGTGATCTGCGGTGCTGCGGGCCTCAATGAGACCGTGCGGGTGGATACGGGCTCGTGAGGCTTATCGGCTGCAGGCTCATGTGCCGGCCTGAATGCGGGCGCCGGCCCGGTAACCGTCCCGGATGCCTGTACAGGCTCAGTCATAAGCTCTGCCTCAGCTTCGGGTTCCTCCTCCGCATATGCGCTCAGCTCTGCTTCTCCGACGTTCTCCGCCTCTATGCTGACAGGCTCGGGCGCAGGCTCGGTATCCCCGTAGTCCTCCGCCGTCGGCAGATCGAGCTCTATGTTTCGGTTGTCCTCGGGTCCGTCCACGTAAGGCTCACCGTAGTCCTCCGCCGTCGGCAGATCAAGCTCTATATTACGGTTATCCTCGGGCTCGTCCCCGCAGGACTCTCCGTAATCCTCCGACGCGGTGTCTGCGGCCGCAGGCGCTGAATCTCCTCTCCTGCCGTCATATACGAGCTCATAGCCGCTCTCCACTGCTATCGTATCTATCGCGCGTATCGTAAGCGTCATGATATCGGCCTCGGGCTCACCCTCGCAGACAGAAAGCACGAGCTGTCCGTCTATGATCCTGATGCCGCTGCGCTGCTCTTCGGTCCGGGTATCCCTGACCATGATCTTTTCGTATTCGGTGCCGGGGTTCGCGATCAGGCGCGCGCCCTCTGAGGTAAACGAGGCCATGACCTCATAGCCGCCGTTTTCCAGTTCAAAGTAATAATCGGCCTTATCCGGGCTGATCCTGCCCCATTTGTAGCCTGTAACGGGGTCGATCCGAAGCATCGGGTCCTCTAAGGTTCCGTGTGTTGCATTTTCGGTATTGCTGCTGCGTCTGTCGAGCACATAGCAGGCCTCACCCGCAAATGCGCCCGTGATCGGTGTATACGCATTGGCAGCGCAGGAGTCGAGCTCCGGCTCCTCGATAGCCTGCATGACAACGAGGTCAAAATCACGGTATGACGAATGTCCCTCGGTAAATATCCTGAGCTTATAGCCCGTGAACAGATTATCACCGATCAGCAGCTCCGCGGAATTGCCGCGCGACTTGCCTCCAATCTCGATATCATAGCCTTCGGGCAGGTTAAATGTGACCATGTCCGCGGGAGTCTCGAGCCTTATGAGGAAACGCGAGCGCCTCTCGCTTAAGTGTACGGTTCCGTTGTTGCAGCTGACCGGCGAGATCCTCATATCCGCATTGTAAGGGATAACGGCCGTCCTTGAAGGCATCGCGATCGCGAGCTTCAGTCTGCAGCCGGGCTCAAACGGACCGCCGACCAGCGCGTAGAGGCTGTTCTCGTCGGCCGGAGCTGTGGCGTATTCGTACTCTTCGCCGTTGATATATATGGTCGTCCTGATCGTCTCCTGTGAAGGAATGCGCAGCGCCAGCGTGCCGTAATACTCCTTTTCAAAAAGGATCACAGTCCCGCCTCCGGGCAGCTCGTCCTGCGCGATGCAGGCCTTGTCCGACTCAAGGCGCGAGGGCACATATCTGTCTATGATCACGACATCGCAGTCGAGATAAGAATAGCAGTCCTCAACAGTAGTCTCGTTCGCAGAAAACTTCAATGCTTTACCGAAATCCATAGTCCTTCTCCTCCTGCTATCATTTTACAATAGTATTTCGCATTTTAAAAGAGTTTTCATGGCGCTGCGCCGAAAAAGAAAAGCCCCTCCGCGCATACGGAGGGGACTTACGGTCTGTTTAAGTTTATTACGGTTTACAGCTCATCGCGCGCCGTCATGACTTTGCTCAGAACGATGTTCAGATTGCCGTTGCGGCATCTGAGCGCATCGAGGAATTCCTTTTCTTTGACGTCCTTCTTCATGGTGAGCTCATAGTCCAGCTCGTAGAGGCTGCCCATGTTGACTGTCTTGACCTTTGTGAGCTCGCATCTTTCGGTGAATGCGTCAAACACATCATCGAAGAGGCCTTCGTAATCGAGATTCTCGGGGATGGTGATGCGCAGATGCTTGTCGGCGCCCTTTTCGCCGATGCCTGTCTTAACCATGACAACGGTCACGACAGCCACTGCCGCGAGCAGTACACCCGCTATGGCCACAAATCCGAGCGACATCGCGGTACCGACCGCAGTTGCGAGGAAAATGCTCGAGATCTCGCGCGAATTGCCGGGCTGCGAACGGAAACGGATCAGTGAGAACGCGCCGAGTACGGCTATGCCTGCGCCGATATTGCCGTTTACGAGCATCAGAATGGTCTGGATGACGATAGGCAGTACTACGAGAGTCAGCAGCATGCTCTTTGAATAACGGTTCTTATAGCTGTGCACGAGCGCGATAACGGCGCCGAACACCAGTGATATTGCGGAACAGATGAGAAATTCGCTCGCGGTAACTCCCGCTGCGGATGAAATGATACTGTCAAACATAATGATTACCTCCTAACAGGTTATACTCCCGCCTTGTCCATATGCCGTGCTTTTCTCGAGCGTGCCGCGTCGATCGCGACCACGTCGTTTGCGGGGTCAAAGTATTTTTTATGGTTGTTTACCGCGCTCATGACGAGCTCGGGGTGATTTTTATAATAGGTTCCGTACTTGGAAATGCTGACCGGGAACAGCTGCATTTCGGAGAGCAGTCTCGACATCCAGAACGGCATCGCGCCGGGTATCTTGATCTCCATGAGCGTCATGTTCTCGGGAATAACGCTCTCTCCGACCGCGCCGTCGGTCAGTTTGAGCTGCTTGTATCTCGCCCTGATATTGCGGTCGAGCGTCAGTCTGAACTCAGGCTCGCGGATGCCTGCGTAAGCCCGTCTGTCATAAGCCAGATAAACCGCAGGCTGTACGGGATTGGTCTTTAAGAACCAGTCGAGCTCCCTCATGATCTGGGTATCTATCTGCGGATGAATGCCTCTGTAGAGGTAATCCTCAGCCTCCTTAAGGCTCATCTCCGCTCTTCGCTTATATACCACTCCGTCAAACTTCTTCTTGATCTCCACGAAAGCCTTGTGCTCACCGTCCCTGGGCACGCCGTAGGTGCGAAGCCTCAGCTTTTCCTTGTAGACCGGTTTTTCTATGGAATTCCTGATCAGGTCGTAATCGGGAGTATCGAAATATATATTGCAGATCGTGGATTCGCCGTATCTGTCGAGCTTCATCCTGCCCTCGATCTTTTTTAAGAATATCTCTTCCTGCTCGCGGGTCATCAGGTATTTCTTTTCGTATCTCTTGAAAACTGTCTGCGCTGACATAAGCCTCACCTCCCGGCTGTATAATGCGCTTTGCTGCCACTACGATTTTATTGTCTTGCGATCGATCTGTAAAGTAGAATATCAGCCATTTGTGAGCAAATATTGTGAAAACGGTGAATAAAATGTGAAAAAAAGAGGCACCGCCCGAAGGTGATGCCTCTCAGATCATACTTGATTATTTGATTGTTATTTAACGGTGATACGTCCCTGAGGCTTAGCGTACTTAGATCCGATAACGCCGCCGAGCTCTTCGGTGATGTAAGCCATAAGAGCCTCATCAAGAGGAGTACCTGTATCAAACTTGGTCGTGGAATTGCCGAATACATAGTATGTATCGCCGCCGTCCGCGCAGAAGTTGTTTGTGATAACAGCGTAGATATCCTTCTCGTTGAATGCCTTGCCGTTTACCTCATCGATGGTCACACGTGTGATCTTCTTAGGTCCGTAGTAAGTCGAATTAGGATAAGTCTCATCATTCTTCTGATACTCCTTGGAAGTATCGATCGTGATCTTCATGCCTGCGATCTGAGGGAATCCGCCAACCGCCTCAGGGCAGCTCTGGCAGGAAGCCTCAAGAGCCTCAAGCAGCTCAGCGCCTGTTACATATACAAGAGCAACGGTATTGCCGAAAGGAAGAACAGTGAATACATCCTTCTTTGTAACATCGCCTGCCGCGATAGCCGCACGGATACCGCCGCCGTTGGTGATGGCTACTACATGATCGTCATCTACGGTAAGGCCTTCCTTATTCTGCATAACCGTCCAGATCATGGCATCGGTGATGATATCGCCGTTATTTGTCTCTTCGGTTCTGTTGCCGGGAGCCTTCTCGCCGTTTAAATCAACTTCCGACTTAGCGAATACTTCTCCGTAAAGCTCCTCGATCTTGTTGATGTACTTATATGCCTTCTTCTTAACGAGGTAAGAAGCGGGAAGAGTCTCATCAACCTCGATGAGATAGTTGTCAACGATCTTCTTGGTCTTGTTGTCGATAACGATAACGCCGATGTTAGCGAACTTTGTGCCGGTAGACTGGATCTTCTCGCCCTTTTCGCCTTCGGTCATAACGGTATGTGAATGTCCGTCAATGATATAGTCGATGCCGGTAACGTTGTTCCAGAGATCGATCGATCTGTTTCCGATCGACTCGTCATCTATGCCGAGGTGAGCGAGGCAGATGATAACGTCAGCCTTTTCCTTGAGCTCGTCAACCTGTGCCTGTGCGCAGGCGAACATATCCTTGCCTGCAAGGAATGTGAGTCCCTTGATCAGAGCGGGATTGGTCTTTGTCTGAGCCTCGGGTGTCTCCAGGCCGAAGAATCCGACCTTAACTCCGCCCTTGGTGGTGATAACTGTATTAGCCTTGGTACCTGCGAGAACCTTGCCGTTTTCGAGAACGTCCGCGCATACTACCGTGAACTTAGCCTTCTTGAGGTTCTTTTTAAGTACTGCCCATCCGTAGTCAAACTCATGGTTTCCGAGAGTAGCTACATCATAATGAGCTCTGTTCATGGTCTTGATCGCGCTGAGTCCCTTGTAGTAGCTGACGGTGGGATCTCCCTGTGAGAAATCGCCTGCGTCCGCAAGGATAACGTCTGCGCCCGCTCTTTCGAAAGCAGCCTTAAGGCCCTTTGCGTACTTGTAGCCTTCGAGTGCTCCGTGCACGTCATTTGTGTGAAGAATGACGGTCTTGCCTGTGAAATCCGCATCGGGATCGTATGCAGCTGCCCGCGAAACGTTAGCGGGAACGAGCATAGCAATGATCAGCGCGAATGCACACAGTCTTGCTAAAAACTTTTTCATTATATACTCCTCCACAAAATATTTTTGTCCCTTTCGGGACCGGAAATATTATACCACGGATACCCCTTTTTTACAAACCCGAATTCGGGGGAAACCGGTAAATATTTTTACCCTTATTTGCCGTTTAATTTATCGATGATAACGGGCAGCTCACGATCAACAACATCGTTGTCGAGCTGGCAGGTTCCGGCATTCTTGTGGCCGCCTCCGCCGTAGCTTAAGCAGAGCTCGCCGATATCGAAGTTCGAAGCCCTGTTGATGATCGACTTGCCGATCATGACTGCGGTGTTCTGCTTCTTAAAGCCCCATGCCACATGTACCGAAAGCTCGGTCTCGGGGAACATTGCGTATACGTAGAATCTGTTGCCCGCGAAAATGGTCTCCTCGGCACGCAGGTCGATGACAACGACCTTGCCGTGAACCTTCGCGATGCGCTGAAGCTGTGCCTTGAAGAGCTCCTGCTGCTCAAAGTAGAGATCGACTCTTTCCTTAACGTCGGGAAGCGCGAGAACCTCGTCGATGGAGTGCTCTACGCAGAAATCGATCAGCTGCATCATCAGATCGTAGTTGGAAATGCGGAAATCATGGAATCTGCCGAGACCGGTTCTGGCATCCATAAGGAAGTTAAGAAGTACCCAGCCTGTGGGCTCGAGGATCTCTTCCTTTGTGAAATCGGCGCTGTCGCCCTTGTCAACGGCCCACATGATCTCCTCGGAAACACGGGCAAAACGCTCCTTGCCGCCGTAATAGTCGTATACTACGCGCGCAGCGCTCCTGGCATTGCCGTCGATGATATACTTTTCCTTGGCTCCGGGAATATTGGCAGTCCTTATCAGCTCACTCTCATGATGATCGAACGCCAGCCCCACTCTGGGATCGAAAGGAAGGTTAGTCGTGATGTCGTTCCCGGAAAGTTCAACCTTACCGTCCTGGACATCCTTGGGATGTACAAATTTGATCTCTTCGATCTCGCCGATCTCCTTAAGGAGCATCGCGCATACAAGTCCGTCAAAATCGCTTCTCGTAACAAGTCTCTTTGCCATATTATTCTCCTCTTCCTGTATTTTTGCCGTTTTCGGGCGTCCGATCCGCCCCGTCCCGACCTGTTTTCAATTATACAACGCAGATAATTAAGAATCAATGGAACGAAAGCACCTTTTCGTAATCATAACCGCGGTCCGGAGTGAAACGGCGCTTTGTGAGAGTGAAATGAACGACTCCGTTCCTGCCAAGCCCGATCCCGGTCACCGCTTCGCCGTTTTCGGCCTTTACCACAGCGCTGCCCGCCTGCGGCGCGGACGCGCTCCTGATAAGCTCAGTCTGTGCCGCTGTCGGATACTGCGGTTCTCCGATATCATGCCACATTTTCAGGGGATTGCAGACAGTTTCATCCACCGTCTCGCAGACCAGCGTATATTCACCGTCTCCGCAGCCGTTAAAGCGCAGTTCAACGCTCTGTTCCTCATCGCCGATGTTCCAGAGCACGCCCGCATAACCCGTTTCGTTCTTTACGATGACCGCTGTGTCGTCCCTGTATACGCATTCGCTGCCGAAGTCTTTCAGCTGTTTGAAGAAACGGAAGGTCCAGAATGTGGGCTTGGGGATACAGCCCGCGGCCACCAGTCCGAAACCGCCGTGGAAAAGCGAGCTCTGCACGCCCTGTTCCTCGAATACATCGCCGAAGGTCCAGTAGGAATACGCTTCGTTCACGTCGCCGAGTCCCGCGAGCTGCCCCGCCAGATACGCCGCATTGAGGTTTGTGTCGTGGATAACGCCGCGGGGAGTATATGATGTACTGAACTCGGTCAGATGGATCGGAAGATCCCTGAACTCGTCGAAGGAATCGATGATATCCCTGGTCGACTGTAGGTTTTCAAAACGCATCTTCTGGTCTTCGAGCTTCGAATAATCGTAGTGCCCGTCCCTGGTCGGGAACCCGACCGTATAATGATGCCTTGTTATCCTGTCGGGATGTATGTTTTCCTTTTTGCAGAACTCAAGGAAAGACCTGATCCACTCCGCGTCGTTGACACCGCATATGGCGGGGCCTCCGACTGTATAGCGGCTGTCATAAGCCTTGATCGCGAGGAAGGTTTCCTTGAACAGCCTGAAATATTCCTGCATGTCGGCCTTGTACCAGAAACCGGGCAGATTAGGCTCGTTCCACACTTCGATGGGCCATGTGAGGGTCTCTTCGCCGTAACGCTCCCTAAGATGCGCAAGGAGAGCGACCACCATGTCGGTCCATTTTTTATAATCCTTGGGCGGCGTGGTATTGCCCTTCCAGTAGAATATGGTCTGCGTACCCGACGCCAGCTGTCCGGGCATGAACCCGAGTTCCAGATAGGGACGGATGCCGAGCCTTATGTAAGAATCGATTATCCTGTCGATGTAGGTGTAGTTGTACTCGACTTTGGTCTCGCCGTTTTCCTCGTATTCGTGGTATATCGCCACGTCGTCCGAAAACAGTCCGTGTCCCCTGATATACGAAAATCCGATCATTTTCTGTACATACTCCAGCTCTTTTAGGTACTCCTCCGAAAGAGCCAGTCCGAGGCGCCCCGTTCCGACGCAGTAATCCACGTTGTTGTTGAATCTTACTCTGTTTTCCGGATCGATGTTGATCTGTCTTGCCATGGCTTTGGTCCCCCTTGCGTTTTTTTTCAGTATAACGCATCGGAGGTTTTTATTCATCCGTAAAAAGCAATTTGTTTAGTCACTTTTTGCTTTCTTCCCCACTTCTCGAAAATACCTCGAAGTGGGCGCAACACTTCGTGCTTTGCATTAGAAAAAGACGCGTTGAAACGTTCGCGCCTTTTTCTGTGCAAATGCAAAGTGCGCCCTCCGAAAAACGGAGGGCGCATTGCTCTTTGCCGTGCAATAAGCCGGGTTCTGTATTAAACGATCATCTTTCTTGACTGTCCGTTACCGGACAGCTCCTCTGCCGCCTTGCGACGACAGAACGCAACCTACCCGGAGACGCGACGGGCCGCCGCACAGTCTCCTGTTTGGTCTTGCTTCGAGTGGGGTTTACACAGCGCGGACCCGTTACCGGGCCGCCGGTGGTCTCTTACACCGCCATTCCACCCTTACCAAGCAGAGTTGCGCAAACGCAACTCTGCTTGGCGGTTTAATTTCTGTTGCACTTTCCTTGGGGTCACCCCCACCGGACGTTATCCGGCACCCTGCCCTGTGAAGCCCGGACTTTCCTCACGGCCTACCGACGCAGACCGCGCGATCGTCTCGCACAGCAAATATAAAATGCTTTATCATTATTCACATGACAACCGTTTTTGTCAATGCTTTTTTGCGGCTCTTAAACGGGGAATACGCTGCCGCCGATGAACTCTCTCACGATCGAGTTGTGAGGGATGCTCTCGCTCGAGATGCCCTGGAAATAATCCAGGAACTTGAGCAGTCTGTTTGCCTCAACGTACTCGGGGCTGTCCTCGGGGATACCGAAGAGCAGCGGCTCCGCGAACTGCTTTAATACGGCCAGCTCATATACTAGCGCCGAATTGAACATGTAATCCGCGCCCTCCTGGAACGGGAAGATATTCTCCTCCTCGCCGCGCCTTACCGAAGGCCACATCGCGATGGTCCTCTGGGCGCTGGTTCCTCTGGTGCGCGCGTCACGGACCATACGTCTGATAAGACGTCCGTCGGTCGTAGGCATGCGGTTATGCTCATCTATGTTCAGCTGCGTAAGAGCGCTGATATATACCTTGAACTTGCTCTCCTTGGGAAGAGTGTAGCTGAGCTTGTCGTTAAGGCCGTGAATGCCCTCGAGCACGAGGATATCGTCCGCGCCGAGCTTAAGGGTGTTGCCCTTGTACTCGCGTTTTCCGGTCTTAAAGTTGAAGGTTCTCATCGAAACCTCTTCACCCGCAAGGAGTCTCGTCATATCGTCGTTGAAGCCGGCTACGTCGATCGCTTCGAGGCACTCGAAATTGTAGTTTCCGTTCTCGTCCTTGGGAGTGTCCTCTCGGTTTACGAAATAGTTGTCGAGCTCGATCGGATGAGGCTTGTAGCCGAGGGTACGGAGCTGTATCGAGAGTCTGTGCGAGAATGTCGTCTTACCCGAAGACGAAGGGCCCGCGATCATAACGAACTTAACGCCGCCGCGCTCTTTGATCTTCTCCGCGATCTCACCGATCTTCTTCTCCTGGAACGCCTCCTGTACGAGGATCATGTCGCTGATATTGCCTGTAGTGATGGCCTCGTTCAGGTCACCTACGGTAGCGATGCCGATGCTCTCGCCCCATTTGTTCGCTTCATGCTGTGTCTCGAAAAGCCTCGGTCTGTCCACATAAGGCTTAACCTCAGACGGCGCCGACTTATCGGGCAGCAGGAGCAGGAAGCCCTCGGAATAGCACTTGAGGTCGAAATACTTCAGCACGCCGGTGCTGTAAGGCATGTAGCCGTAGAAATAATCGTAATAACCGTCAAGGTTGTAGATATTCGTGTTTGAAACTCTTCTGAAACGGAAGAGCTTCTCTTTGTCGTCCATGCCGACTTCACTGAAAAGCTTGCGCGCGTCCCTGGTCTTTACCGAAGTCTTCTCAAAAGGAATATCGAGCGAAACGAGTCTCCTCATCTCCGCCTTGACATCCTCGAGATACTCATCGGTCAGGGTAAAGTTGGCATTGATCGAGCAATAAAGCGCATTGCCGAGTGTGTGGTCAACCGTGATCTTGCGGATCTGTCCCGCATCGAAAACCCGCGTGAACGCGCGGAGCATCAGAAGTATCATGCCTCTGGTGTAGGTCGACATGCCGGGTACCTCTGCCGTCGTAACAAAGCCCAGAGTGCAGTCATGATCCGCCTTGCGCCGAAGCTCGGCGAGCTTTCCGTCCACATTGGCCAGAATGATATCGGCGGGATAGTCCTTCGCGTACTCCTTAGCGATCTCGCCGTAGGGAGTCCCGTAGGCATATTCCAGCGTGATCCCGTTGATCGTTACTTTAACATTGTCCATAACATTATAATCCTCCTCGGATATTTATTTATCTGTCCGCAGCGCCGAAATCCCGGCCGCAGTGCTATTTCACACCGCAGCGCCTGCGCGCCTCACAGATTATCTCAAGAAATCTTTCCACCTCGGCCTTTCTTGCTTTGGCCTCATCCGTACCGCTCTTTGCTATCTGTTCGAGACGGTAACGGGTCTTGCGGTACTCGATCTCAAGGAATTCGATAAGAACCGGATGCCTTCGCTCTATGAGTTTGGGTCCGAAACATATTTCGACCGGATCGTGCTTTTTCTGAAGCTCCTGCTCGGCCATATAGCCGAAAATGGCTCTGGCCCTGATGCAGGGGTAGAATTTGCCGTCCTCCTCGCAGATGTCCTCGTTAAGGATCTCAAAGCCGTTGTCAAACAGCCATTTGCGCACATTGAAATAATGTGACTGCGGCTGCAGCACGAGGAACGGATACGGCTTCTTTTTCGTTACCGCATTCCCCTTGCTGTCCTTGTCAAGGATATCCCTGATCATATCGCCGCCCATACCGGCGATAACGATCGTGTCTGCCTCCCCGGGAAGAAGTTTTTCCAGTCCGTAACCGAGTCTTAACTCGGTCCTCTCCTGCTGCCCGTACAGTGCCAGATTCTCTTCCGCTTTTTTCAGCGGTCCGAAGCGCACATCCATTCCGATGCAGTGCTCGGCCATACCGTTTTCAAGCAGCCAGATACAGGTATGTGCATGGTCACAGCCGACGTCGGCCACCGTCTCCGAACGGCCGGCCATAAGTGCTGACATCATCAGCCTGTCCGATAGTTTTATACGCATTTTTTTAAGAAATATATATCCCCCGCCCGTGCTGGTTTGTCCGGCACGGGCAGAGGATACGCTATGGTTCGATTTTAAATGATCACTCAAGGAAATCCTTAAGCTTTTTGCTGCGTGAAGGATGACGGAGCTTTCTGAGCGCCTTGGCTTCGATCTGACGGATACGCTCACGGGTGACATTGAACTCCTTGCCGACCTCTTCGAGTGTACGTGTCCTGCCGTCATCGAGACCGAATCTGAGGCGGAGCACCTTCTGCTCACGCTCGGTAAGCGTCTCAAGGACTTTCAGCAGCTCCTCGCGCAGGATGGTCGCCGAAGCGGCCTCAGCGGGTACGGGAACCTTATCGTCCATGATGAAGTCGCCGAGATGGCTGTCTTCCTCTTCGCCGATGGGTGTCTCGAGGGAAACGGGCTCCTGGCTGATCTTCTGGATCTCTGCCACACGCTCAACGGGCAGCTTCATTTCCTTTGCAACCTCTTCGGGCGTAGGTTCGCGCCCGAGCTCCTGCAGCAGCTGTCTCTGCACGCGCATGAGCTTATTGATCGTCTCGACCATATGCACGGGGATACGGATCGTTCTGGCCTGATCCGCGATCGCGCGGGTGATGGCCTGTCTGATCCACCATGTGGCGTATGTCGAGAACTTGTATCCCTTACGGTAATCGAACTTCTCAACAGCCTTGATAAGACCTAAGTTGCCCTCCTGGATCAGATCGAGGAACTGCATGCCGCGTCCCACATAGCGCTTCGCGATGCTGACAACGAGTCTTAAGTTGGCTTCGGCAAGTCTCTTCTTGGCGCTGTCGCCCTCGTCGAGTATGCCGTGATTCTGTTCCTGAAGCTCTCTGGCCTGCGCGAGGAGCTTGGTCCTCTCGGCCGGAGCCGCCTTCTCTGCCTTCTTGCGGAGGCTGTCTATCTCGTCACGGATCTTGCAGCCCTCTTCCATGGTCCTGGCGAGGTCGATCTCTTCTTCTGCGGAAAGCAGCGGAACCTTACCGATCTCTTTCAGATACATCCTGACAGGGTCCTCTAAGGATACGCCGTCGGGTATCGAAAGGTCGATGTTCGCAATGTCGATCTCCTCTTCGCTGTCCTCGGGAAGGTCGTCGATGTCGTCGACATCAAGGATATCGTCAACATCGTTCTCGGGCTGGGCGCGTAAGACATCCACGCCGTTGTTCTCGAGATATTCGTAGATGTGCTCGATCCTGTCGGAGTCGAGCTCGAGGTCCGGGAAGAAATCGTTGACCTCCTGATACTCAAGAACGTTTTTCTTTTTCTTCGCAAATTCGAGAAGCTCTTTCAGCTTCTCCTGGAATAACTGTTTGCTGTTGTTGTCTTCCATTGTTTCTCCTCGTGAGCTTTTCATTGACGGCACAGCCTGCCGCGGAGCGCTTCCAAATCGTTTTTGCGGTTCATGAGCTCCTGATAGAGTCTCGCATCGTCCGCCTCCAAAGCGCGCTGCATACGCAGTTCAAGCCCGTCGTCAAGTACGCGGACCACCAGATCCGCAAAAGCTTTCTTTTTCTCGTCCTCTCCTATCCTGTCCTCATACAGCGCGGAATTAAGTATCCCCGCAACCTCTTCCTGGTCCCTGACCTCTTCAAATCTGCAAACTATATTTGCGTGTACCGGTCTTCCGTTGTTCGCGTATGAAGCGAATATGAATGAAACGAGTTTATTACAAAGGGGATCGGAAAAATCCTCCTCGGTAATCAGATCCTTTACCGACTCATAAAGGTCGGCATTGTTTGCAAGCATCGAGACAAGGAGCTGCTCTGACCTGACTGTCGAGTCCTTCTCCCCTGCCATACGCCTGCGTTCTTCCTTGGCGCGTTCCTGCGTCTCTTCGGCCACCCGCTCGTTATAGAGCTGGCGTCCGTATTCGTTTACCTGGCGTCTCAGGGCATTGATGTCGATATTGTAATCCCTGGCCGCCGCCTCTATATAATTGTTCCGCTCCAGCTCATCCTCGATCCGGGCCAGTTTTTTGGCCAGCTCGTGATCGAACTTTGTTTTCTGGGCGGGATCCGCTCCGTCTATTTTGTTTCTCAGCGACTTTGCCTCGAAATCAAAGGCGGTGACCGCCTCTTCGATCCTCTTGCGGTACTCGTCCGCTCCGAGATTCTTGATGAACTCGTCGGGATCCTTATAAGGCGTCATGTCAACGACCTTTGTGACTATCCCGGCGTCTTTGAGTATCGGGATCGCGCGCAGTATCGCGTTGCGCCCCGCTTCGTCCTGGTCGTATGTCAGCACGACCTCGCTCACATAAGCGGAGATCAGCTTTGCCTGCTGGGGCGTGAGTGCCGTGCCCATCGATCCGACCGCATTGTCAAATCCGGCCTGATGCAGCGCGATGGTATCCATGTAGCCCTCGCACAGCAACATATATTTCTCGTGCGAATGTCTGGCCAGATGCATACCGTAGAGGTTTCGTCCCTTTATGAATATCCCGGTCTCGGGGGAATTCAGATACTTCGGCGCCTTTTCCGAGGGAACCATGAGTCTGCCGCCGAATGCGATGACTTTTCCGTTTTTGTCCATATACGGAAAAATGACGCGGTCCCAGAATTTGTCGGATACACCGCGTTCGCTGAAGGTGAAGATGCCGCTCTCATGAAGGACCCTGTCCGAAAAGCCCTGCTGTTTCAGATAGTCGTAAAGCCTGCCCGAGCCGTGTCCGGCATAACCGAGTCCGAACTTCTTCATCGTCTCGTCGGAAAGCGCGCGTCCTTTGAGGTACTCGTATGCTTTCCTGCCCGCGTCGCTGCGCAGCTGCCTGAAATAGAAGCCCGCCGCTGCTTTGTTGACCTCGAAGAGGCGTTCCTTCATGTCCCGGCGCTCTTTTTCCTCCTCGGTCATCTCCTGCTCCGGAAGCGCTATGCCTGCGCGGTCCGCAAGCTCCTTCACGGCTTCGATGAAGTTCAGATTATCATATTCCATCAGAAAAGTAAACACATTTCCTGCTTTGCCGCATCCGAAACACTTGTATATCTGCATGTTTTTGTTGACCGAGAACGAACCCGTCTTCTCATTGTGGAAAGGGCAGAGTCCGACATAGTTCGAACCGCGGCGCGTAAGCTTGACATAAGTGCCTACCACGTCGACGATGTCGTTCGCCTCGCGAACCCTCTCGATCACGTCATCTCCGTAAAACATGCAGTCTCCCTTTTATCACGTAACTATTCAAAGCTGTCCAAAAGCACATTAGTACACATCCCAGTTCGACGGTATCAGTATCTCGTGGAACTTGGCTACCGCGAATCTGTCGGTCATGCCCGCGATATAGTCGCAGACCGCCTTTTCGGTCCTGAGCTGCCTCAGCTCGTTGTCCGAATAAAGATGTATCTCATTATAGCATTTTCCGTCGCCGTTTTCTATCTGATTTATGAATTCGGAAGGCAGATTCTCGGCGTGCGTCACATAGTAGCCGAACATCTCCTTGATCAGCTGCTCGGCCTTTTTCTCCTGGCCTTTCGCAACGGGATTCGTATAAACGTTTTTGAACATATACTCGCGCAGCCCGGTCATCGCGACGCTTACCTGCTCTGTCATTATGATGTCAGGCTGATCGTAGCTCGACGTGACTATGTCGTGGATTATCGTATTCAGCCTTTTGCTGGGCGTATGTCCGAGTACCTCCGTATATTCCTCGGGGATGTCCTCCTCATTGATTATGTGGCCTCTGATCGCGTCGTCGATGTCATGGTTGATGTACGCGATCTTATCCGCAAGCCTTACTACCTTGCCTTCGAGAGTCGAAGGTCTGCCCTCGGTCTGGTGGTTCAATATGCCGTCGCGGACCTCTCTGGTCAGGTTCATATGCTTGCCGTTCTTTTTCACTTCGAGCAGCTCCACGATGCGGATGCTCTGCTCATGATGCGCGAAACCGCAGGTCGAGATATCGTTGAGCGCTCGCTCGCCCGCGTGTCCGAACGGAGTATGTCCGAGATCATGTCCGAGCGCTATGGCCTCGGTCAGGTCCTCGTTAAGACGCAGCGCCTTCGCTATGGTCCTTGCGATCTGCGCGACCTCGAGGGTGTGCGTCATGCGGTTGCGGTAATGGTCTCCCATCGGAGCAAGGAAAACCTGCGTCTTGCCGTTCAGACGTCTGAACGCCTTTGAATGGATTATCCTGTCACGGTCGCGCTGGTACTCGGTCCTGATGTCACAGGGCGCCTCGTACTCATCCCTTCCGGCCGAACAGTCACTGAATGACGCATAGGGGCTCAGATACTGATGCTCTCTCGCTTCCTGCTCTTTTCTGATAGAATCCATATAACTCCTTTCCGGATATCACCCATCGGTTTCCTGCCGGTCCGCCGCACGTTTTGAAAAATCGCAGCCGCAATAGTTCTGGCGGTAAAGACCGTATTCCTTTGAAAGCTCTATGGAACGCTTGTAACCCTCGTTCTTCTTAAAATCTGTCGGCAGATACGCCGCTCCCTTCGGGACAAATATGCCGAACTCCGTCTCGGATGAGTTCTGTGCTCCGAGCATGAGCCCTATCTCATTGATCACGGGCGCGGGCTTTAAGGGGCTGAGCGTAAGAGTCGTGGCAAAATAGTCAAATCCCCGCTCCTTCGCGATCCGCGCGGTCTCACCAAGGCGCAGCGTATAGCACTTAACGCAGCGCGGTCCGCGCTCCGGCGCGTTCTCGAGTCCCCGGGCCGTTTCAAGGAACTCCTCCGGCTCGTAGCGGCCCTCGATCAGGTCCACCGGATGTGTGAACGGCATTTCGGCGATCAGGCGCTTCTGCTCGTTCAATCGGTATTCGTATTCGCTTTTTGAAGTAATGTTCGGGTTGAAATAAAAGACCGTCACTCTGCAGAAGCGTGTCAGAACCTCAAGACAGGTACTGCTGCACGGAGCACAGCAGCTGTGCAGCAATACGGAAGGCGTCAGGCCCGCTCCCCTCCAGACCCCGGCTCTTTTTTCGAGTAGTTTATGATAATTCGCAATATCGGGCATAATAGATGAATTAAAGGGCCGGGAGTCCCCGGCCCTTGCAGTCGATCGTCAGATCACTGAATGAGCTCAAGCTTACGGAGAACATTCTCGAATTTCTCCTCATCGATGGGCTTTCCGGCATAGGCTACGCAGCCCAGCTCAAAGGCCTTTGTAACGTTGCGGCCCTCGTTCAGCGCAGTGGTCATGATGATCTTTGCGCGCTTATCGTCCGGGATCCCCTTTTCCTTTTCAATATCACGGATAGCCTTAAGAGTCTGATAGCCGTCCAGAGCGGGCATCATGATATCGAGACATACGAGATCGTAGCCGTCGCCGCCCTCGAGCGCCATAAGAAATGCATCAACGGCCTCAAGTCCGTCGACGGTAATATCGCACTCGCCGTATTTGGACAGAAAACGAAGCATGAATTTTCTGCTCGCGAAATCATCCTCAGCTATAAGTATCTTCATAGTTTCAGTTCCTCCTAATAATCCTGTGAAGTCCCCAAAAAAGCACAATGGGACACAGTTACACCTATAGACGTATTATACAGACCTTATGGAACTTTGTCAACAAAACTTCGATGTTTTAACGAATTATTTATATAATATCGCTTTTCGTGAGTTCAGCTTCAGTTTATCACTTTCGTCCCGCCAAACAGCCGTCTCAGTCCAGATGGAACAGCGGCTTAAGGTCGATGGCTACGGGCGAATTGTCGGGATTCGTCTCCATGATATCCGCCATGAAATCCCACCATTTACGGTTGATCGCGGTATCCGCGCTCTCACTCCAGAGCTTCTCGTCGGTTATCTCTATGTAGCCGAACAGCGTGAGCGTCTCTTTATCGAGAAAGATCGTGTAATTGCTGCCGCCGTGCTCGTGGATCATATCCTTCATCTCGGGCCACAGCTCATTGTGTCTCTTCTCGTACTCGGCCTCCATGCCGGGATACAGCTTCATTTTGAATCCTTTGATCATAACGTTTCCTCCTTATCGGGTCACTCTGCGGTTATTTGTGTCTCAAACGGCTTCAGGGTAAATTCCCTGACTCCGTTCGCGGTCGTTACCTTTGTCGTCTTTTCCGAATCTGAATTGTTGATCAGCACGAGCCTGCCGCTGCCCGGATAATAAGCGCATTCGGTGTCGGGATCGTCCGTCAGGTACTTTCTGTCGGTGATGCCCTTTGCCTCGAGCAGGAGGTTCAGCAGCATCCTTGTATTGGCATTGTTCTTCTCGAAGCCTGCCATGTAAATGCCCTTGCCTTTTCCGAAATCATGGATCGTAAGCGTCGGGATGCCGTCCATAGAATCGAGCACCTTCGCGCGTCCGTCGGTAAGGTACAGACCCGCTTTTCCGGGAACGGACGAACCTTTAGCGAATACGCGTCCGGCCGCTTCCTTATCGACATCGAACGCCCATCTGCCGTGACATACGCGGGCTCCGTCGTCGAGGTCGATGCCGAGCACTTGTGCCATCGCGAAGCCTGTCATGCCGCCCGGTACCGCCGAGGGCTCCTCGGCGCCGAGGAAAATGCCGCCTTCCGATACCCATTTCTGCAGCAGGGCAACGAGCTCAGCGTCCTTCCACGCGTCTCCGCCGCTCCATGCGGTTCCCGCCTTTCCGGCGTTAATGACAACATCAACGTCACTTAAGGCACCGGCCTTTACGTCCTCAAAGCTTACAAAACGCACGTCGACGGGCAGTCCCGAGAGCGCCTCGTTGATATGTATCAGCGTATGCATGTATGTCTCGTGGAAATGTCCCGAAAGAGTCCAGCTCCTGAGCGACCCCCAACTGTGCAGCACCGCGATCTTCAGCGGCAGCGTATATACTCCGCCGTCCTCATGCATGGCCTTGATCTCGCGGAACTCGTCCATGATGTCAGCGATAGTCTCGACGAAATCGGGATAGCCTTCGGTCAGATGCAGATATCCGCCGAGTCCGAGTCTGTCGACCGGCTGGCGCAGCAGCGCGCGTCTTACGCTGATCCAGTATTTCTTCGCGTCGAGCGCGGGGTCTCCTCCGGGTGAAAAAGTCGGTGCTCCGCCGAGTCCCACAGGGAACAGGTACGGATGGAGTCTCAGCTCATGGGTCGCCACTTTCGCGCCCGCGCAGAGCCTTACCTCAAAGCCCGAGAATACGCATTTGATCAGGCCGTCAAAGCCGAAGCTTTCGAACAGATCGCTGTAAGGCTCGACGCCGATCCAGCTGTCATCATAGAAAACATAAGCCTTTTTGCCGTATTTATGGGCGATCGCAACCAGCTCTCTGCCGTAGTCCGCAACAAATTTATTGGTAAAGCGCATGTAATCGAGCTGTCTCTTTGTCGGAGGCATATGTGTCACATGAAGCTTGCCCTTGTTGATGAAATCCTCCGAGGTCAGCGCATAGCCGTATTCCTTCTCAAAATCATGAAGCGCCTCGGGGCTTACGGTGAAATCGTACGAGCCCCAGTCAGAGAAACGGTTCCTGTTGCGGGCATCGCTTCCCCAGATCCATACGAAGTTGTAAAACATCGAGGTAAATCTGACAACCGTCGTATCGGGATGCGCCTCGCACCAGTCCGTGAACCACTTCGTCATGTATTCCCGGCACTCCTCTGTGCGCGGATCGATCGGCATCAGATGCTCCTTGTTCCAGTTATTGGTCACATGGTTGTACATGGAGATCTCTTCCCAGATACGGTACGCGAGGAAATTGACCGTATATGTGTGGAAAGGCACCGTATTCTTTACCGTCACGCTGCCGGAAGCCTTATCGTAAACCCAGCTTCCGCGCTCTGCCTCCTTATCGGCGGTACGGTCGAAAACCTGCCAGTAATCCATCGAAGCCGGCGAATCGTTGATCCTGAACTGCTCCGCAAAAAATCCCTCGAGCAGGTTAATCGTCAGTTCGGTGCCTTCGGCGGTCACCGGATCCGACATAAGAAAGCTCTGCTGGAGCTTGTCGGGATGCTTTTTCGCCCATTCGTTGTGGTCGCGGATGATGCAGATCGTCGAATAGATCCCGTATCCCGCCTTTGTGATCTCATCCGAAAGGACGGTTCCGTCACTGTCTCTTATAACATCGGCGCCCCATTTCTTCGCGAGCTTCAGTGTGAGCTCCTCATAGCCTGCCTCTCCCGGCAGGGTAAATGATCCGGTTGTTTCCCGCATTTCTTTTTTCTCCTGTCCTATATTCAGCATATTTTCAGACCGTTACCTGTCCGCAGATATACGCGGCCTGTTTTCTCGTCAGTACTTCACCGGCAGCCAGCCCGCATGTATCGAGGCTTTCTATTACCCTGCCCGCGGGTCTGCGGCTCAAGTACCCGAGTCTTAATATCTCGGTAAACTCGGCAAGTGTTGCCGGTCTGTCCGGATAGATGCGCCTTTCGGCGTCGTTTAACATTGATGCCGGGATTATCCCGTTCTGCCATGCGCACTGTATACTGCCCGCATATACCTCATGCCCGACGACATCAACGAACATATCGTTATATACGTTCGTGGGGAAGAATTTCACGGTCGCAATCACCATTTCAAAGGCTTCTGCGCGTGTGAGAATGTCGTCCGGGCGGTCGATACTTATCTGCCTTTTGGCGGTCTCGCCGGTTTTTTCGGTCCCGGTGCCTTCGCATGCGGCATCGCGCTCATCGCTCCCAACTACCTGAAGCGTGATCACCGGCGGTTCTGTGGGCGGTATCCAGTCAGACACAAAGTCCTCCGCCCTGCTGCCTTCCGTCCCGGAGGCAGTGGTCCCGCGCACAAGTCCGAGCTCACACATCCTCGAATAAACAAAGCCTGCGTACATGTACGCCCCATAATCGTTCGTATGCGTGTAATCCGAAGGGAAATACCATCTCCGCGCCGCCTCGCGTCCGTTCTTCACTACAAAATCCATGCTGTAGGCATGAAGATCGATGTAAGGAACATTCTCTTTTTCCGCGATGATACGGCATGCCTCTGCATATTCCTCAAGGAGATCGTTATAGCTGCCGTCGCCCTTCCAGGTATTGCGCGCAAGGGGCGAGACGATCACGGGTGTCGCTCCCCTGCTCTTTATCTCATCGATATATCTCTTAAGGTTCTGTGTATACCCCTCAAAAGCCTTCAGATGCTCAAGCTTCTGGTCGTTGTGCGCAAACTGGAACAGGCAGAGATCGCCCGCCTTTATCCTGTCAAATAATATTGCGTAATGACCCTCGCCGCGCATGCTCTCGGTCGTAAGGCCCGAATGTGCGTGATTCGAAACGGCCATTCCCGTCCCGACAAAATACTGCAGCATCTGTCCCCAGCCGCTGTAGCTCCATGCGGGATCGTAAGGATAGACCGCGCTCTGGTCCGTCAGGGTCGAATCGCCCGCGATATAGATGCAGGGGATCCCCGACTTTTTTATCTCAATGCTCTTTAAGACAAGACCTCTGCCCACCAGCGCGACATCGATCGCGCGGCTTTCAAAGACCTCCGCCTTTCCTCGCGGTTTGAACGGAACAACATTGGCGGGATAAACTCCCGCAAATGCGCTGCCCTTCTTAAAATGCCGCTTCAACACGAGTCTGCGTCTTCCGATGAACAGTAGTCCGTCGGTGTCCTCTTCCGCACTGATAACAACCTTTACCAGATAATTGCCTTCTTCGGGAACATTTGCCTTAAACAGTACGGGAACCGACCCGTCACCCTCATAAACGCTCTTTACGCCCAGCGTCGTATCCGCAAGCTTTATGATACGCGCGGTGCCGGCATTGTCGTTTTTCAGGAAACCGCTGTTAAGCTCCGGTATCCTTAAAAACTCATTTCCGTCCGCATTTTCATCCGTAACGAAGCCGAAGGCCAATTCCCCGCCGCTTCCGCCGTCTCCGGGGTCCCCGTAAAGAGTCCCCGAAGTGACGGCTTTTTTGCCAAATTCAAACTTTAAAGGATCCATATCAGAGAGCACCGTCGTTTCTGTGGTTTGCCGTATCGAGCAGTCCCGCGAAGAACGCGAGCGCCATGCCCTGGCCCCAGCCCTGGATCCACTTTTTGCTGATGCCCATGTATCCGGCGCGGTCCTTCATTACCGCAGTTCCGCCGGAAACGTTCATTACGCGGCCGTCCTCGGCAACATTTGCGAGCAGGCCTTTTATCGATTTATTGATGTAAGGAGTATGAAGGGGATTGCCCTTTGCGAGCATGGCCGCCGCGATACCCGCGGATGCCGAGATCTCCTCGTAGCTCTCCTCATCGTCAAGGATCGTTCTCCAGAGTCCGTTCTCCGTCTGGCACATCTTGAGCGCTGAGAGCTGCTCGTTTAAGGAGCCCACGATCTCGAGGAACTGAGGGTAGAGATAAGCCTCGGGAAGGATATGTCCAACCTGGCTCATCGTAAATGCTGCCCAGCAGTTTGCCCTGCCCCAGTAGAAGCCGGACATATGGTCCTTTGTGATGTTGTTGTAGCCGTGATACCAGAGTCCCGTGTTCTCGTTCTGGAGATACTGGATATGCCAGTAGTACTGGTTGAGCGCATCTGCAATGAGCGCGTCATCCTTTTCCTTTACGCCGACTCTCAGCATCAGGAACGCGGCCATAAACAGTGTATCCGCCCAGCACTGCTCGGGGAAATCATTGTTTGCCGAAACGGTGTGCTGGAGCACATTGTCGGCAAAACGGAGCGCGTAGTTGCGCAGATAATCTATCTTGCTCATCAGGATATCGTGATAGCGCTCGTCGCCCGTAGCCTCATACAGCGTGATAAGGCAGTGTCCCATCGCGCAGGTATTTACGGTCCATACCGAAGGAAGACCGAGCTCGATGTAAAAATCGATCCTGTCCTTCATAAGCTTGAGATACTTTTCGTTTTTGGTAACTTCATATGCCTTGCTGATGCCGTAGTAAGCAACTCCGCAGGGCCAGTCCCAGGTCAGGTCCATACGCATCGTACGCTCCACGATCCTGTCGACGGTTTCTTCTATCTGTTTGCGGTCAAAATCAAATCCGGCCATATCTGTCTCTCCTTTATTTCTCGTATAAGAACTTCTCGGGAAGCGTTACGTTAAAGTCGCGCGCGAGGTCCCTGAAATTCTGTACGGTGATGGTCTGCAGCTTATCGGGGCGCATCGAGAGCACCTTGACCAAAATCTCTGCAGACTTCTCCGCGGTGTGCATCAGGCCGAAGGTAATGTCAAAATTCTCTCCCGCGGCGAACATGCCGTGATGTGCCCATACCGCCAGGTCGTACTTCTTCATGAGTTCGCTCGTGGCTACCGCGATGTCGCGTCCGCCGGGAACCATCCACGGCACAACTCCGACTCCGTCGGGGAATACAACGGGGCACTCCGTGGCCATCTCCCAGAGCTCTCTGGTAAATACGGCGTCATCGAGCGGAAGCACAAAGGTCAGCGCGATGATATTGGTCGTATGCGCATGGTAGATAACACGGTACTTGGGGTCGATCAGGAACTTGACCTCATGGTTCATCAGATGGCTCGGGAGCTCTGATGTGGGACGTCCGCCGTTTACGAGTCCCCAGACGATGCGGTAGTTCTCACCCGCAGCATCGAGCTCGATCACGCACATCGAATCCGCGGGATCGATTACGCAGTTCCTGAAGAACTTGCCCGAACCGGTAACGAGGAAATATTCCCCGCCGAGTTTCGGGACCTTAGTTCCGATCGGCGTCCAGCTCTTCGGCTCGAAATTCTCCTTTACGCTCTCGACCTCTTCGGGACGGATGCGGTATGAGAGATTTCCTCCGTTTCTTTCGTGCCAGCCCTGTTCCCAGCCGTCGTTGGCCATTCTGATAAAGCCTTTTACAAATTCAGCATCAAGTATTTTCATCTTATCTTTGCCTTTCCCTCCAAAGCCTCAGCGCTTTGAGAGCACGTCTTTTTCGTATTTTTCGATCTCATCGTAGAATCCGAAGTCATCCACAACGCCTTCACGTCTTAAGTACTCGTTCCAGATCTCGCCCAGAGGCAGGAGCTTAACGGCCTCCTGGAGCACCATCTTTCTGCCGAGCTCGTTGGAATCCTGCAATCTCTTCAGTTCCGCATGAGGCATGCAAAGAGCCTCGAGGAGCGCCTTCTGCCAGCTCCTGTAGCCGGTGGCCAGCGCGGAGATCCTGTTGATCGACGCGTCGAAATAATCGAGCGCCATATGGATCTTGCCGATGCCGCCGCAGCGAACGATCTCCTTTGCCATTTCGCGGGTCTCGTCGTCAAAGAGCACAACATGGTCGGAATCCCAGCGGATCGGTCTGGTGATATGCAGCGCGAACTCGGGATAGAAGCACATGAGCGCGGGGATCTTGTCCGAAACCACCTCTGTAGGATGGTAATGTCCGTTGTCCATCAGAGGCATAACGCCCTCATGGGTAGCAGCGAAGCTCAGTGTAAATTCCGCAGAGCCTGCGGTATACGCCTCAACGCCGATGCCGAATACCTTCGACTCAACGCAGGGCTTAACAAGATCGCGGTCGTAAGGCACCGAAAGGATCTGCTCGATCGAATCCTTGTATCTGAGCCTCGGGCCGAGCCTGTCGGCGGGAATGTCCTTGTAGCCATCGCCGATCCAGATGTTCATGACGCAGGGAATGCCGGTCTCCTTCGCGAAATATTCCGAAATGCGCAGGCATGCCTGTCCGTGGCGGATCCAGAACTGTCTGGTCTCCTCGTCGGGACTGGTGAGCGTCAGGCCGTCCTTGACGCGGGGACTCGAGAAAAATGTAGGGTTGAAATCGAGTCCGGCGTGATGCTTCTTGGCCAGCTCGACCCATTTCTTAAAATGCTTGGGCTCCAGCGCGTCGCGGTCAACCCATTCTCCCTTTTCGAAGATCGCGTAGCTTGCGTGAACGTTGATCTTCTTGGTGCCGGGTGTCAGCTCAAAGACCTTCTCGTAGTCGGCGAACAGCTGCTCGGGGGTCATTGCCTTTCCGGGGTAGTTGCCCGTGGTCTGGATGCCGCCCGTTAAGGGGCCGTCCTGGTCAAATCCCTTAACATCGTCCAGCTGCCAGCAGTGAAGTGCCACCGGGATGTCTTTCAGCTTCGCGATCGCCGCGTCGGTATCGATACCCAGCTTTGCGTATTTTTCTTTTGCTTCCGAATAACTCATATTGCCCTCCTCATATATGTTCTCTTTTTTGAAACGTGTTTATGCATGCGCCGTCTTACGGACGGTATTCCCTTACCGCAAACGAATCGAATACAAGCTGCCTGCCTGCTTTAAGGTCGGATACTGCGCCGTCCGCCATCATCTGCACGAGCAGGTTCCCGATCGCCGTAGCCTCCGAAGGTCCCGCGTAAACGGTCCTGCCGCATGCTTTTGCTGTGATCCTGTTCAGATAGTCCGCGTTCGAGCCGCCGCCGATCACATTGACCGCCGCGTAACGCTTTCCCGTGATCTCCTCGATCTCCGAAAGCGTATCCGCATAGCAGCGCGCGAGGCTGTTATATATGACGGCCGCCACTTCGGCGGGAGTTTCGGGTACCTGCTGCCCGCTCTCTCGGCATGCGGCCCTCACCTCTTCGCTCATGCTCGCGGGGCTTAAGAATCTGCCGTCGTTCGCGGGAATTATCGACGCTATGTCCGCCTTCGAAGCCGCCTCGCAGAGCTCACCGTAGCTCATATCGGGCGTGAGCTCCTGCTTTGCCGACTGTATCATCCACAGGCCCATGATATTCTTCAGGTATCTGAAGCGGTGATCGTATCCGCCCTCATTGGTGAGATTGCGCTTTCTGCTCTTGGCGGAAGTATCAGCCGCCTTCAGCTCACAGCCCATCAGCGACCAGGTTCCGGAGCTGATATAGAGCGCTTCATCGCTCTGTGTCGGTACCGCGGCCACCGCGGATCCCGTATCGTGCGTGGCAGGGAGCACCACGGTGCAGTCGTAGCCGATCTCGTCGCGTACATCGGCTTTGAGCGGTCCGAGTATCGTGCCCGGTTCCGCGATCTTTGTAAATATCTTTTTCGGGAGACCGAGCCTCTCTATAAGCTCAAAATCCCAGTCATAGGTCTTCGGATCGAGCAGCTGCGTGGTCGACGCGTTCGTGTACTCGGTCATCCTCTTTCCCGTGAGCAGAAAATTGAAATAATCGGGCATCAGCAGCATGGCCGACGCTTTCCGAAGCGACTCCGGATCCGCCTTTTGGGCCGCGCACAGCTGGTAGATCGTGTTGAACGGCTGCTTCTGTATGCCGGTCCTCGCGTAGAGCTCCTCTTCGGGAATGACCTTATAGACCTCCGCGTCAATGCCCTCGGTCCTGCCGTCGCGATAGCCGAATACAGGACTCACGCGCTCTCCCGCGTCGTCGATCAGCGCGTAATCCACGCCCCATGTGTCGATGCCGATGCTGACCGGTATCTTACCGATCTCGGCGCATTTTTTCATGCCTGCCTTAATATGACCGAAGAGCGCGTCCGCGTCCCAGTATTTATGCCCGTCCTTCTCGGTCATTCCGTTGGGAAATCTGTAGATCTCCTCGGTCTTCATCTTACCGTTTTCGAGCGATCCGAGTATGTGCCTGCCGCTCGAAGCGCCGATATCAACCGCCAGATAGTATTTCATATGTCCATGCTCCGTTCGTTAGTGTTTTATGATTCCGTGATCTGATCGAGGAACTCCATCAGCATGATCGCGTTCAGTCCGAACTGCGCCGCATGGTTTGTGGATATCCACGCGATCTCCTTAAGTTCAGCGTTGTTGCCGGCGTCGGGCACAACAACGGGCTCGTAGCCGTTCGGAGAGTATTCGCCGTACTGCGCGTCGGTCAGCGTCTTTATCGCCCTGCGCGCGAGTACACTATCATTCAGCTTTGCGGCGCCGTAAGCTCCGATGCCTGTCGCGAACATCGGCAGCGTAAACTGCCTGTCGCCGATCAGTCCGTTCGATTCCTTCTGTTTTTCGTCGTCCGGCAGGAAATAGAATCTGCCGTATTCGGCGAGCATATCCTTCCATTCGTCGTCACCGAGCAGATCGGCCATTTCCAGCCATACCGAAGGCGCGCCCATGCATATCTGCAGATGCGTGCCGCCGGTCGTTCGCTCGCCTATGTAATGCAGATGGAGCGTATTGGGATTGAACTCAAAATCCGGTCCCGAAACGAGTTTCAGCGGCGCGTCCTTGATGTCCTGCGAGCCGACGAGTATCTTGTCACGGTACTTAGTGTTTCCCGTGCGCTCCCACTCTGTCATCCAGTTCGAGCAGAGCGATGACCAGTCGGGGCCTGTCCTCGCGTGCGATGGCTCGACCATCTTATCCTTCGGATAGAAATCCCCGAGAGGATCGCGGTTTAAGAACGTCGCCTCATTGTCCTTTAATTCGTCGAATATATCCTCCAGCCGTCTGTCGCCTGTGAGGTAGTAGTAAAATCTGTGATGGCCCGCCATGGCGATCCTGGCTTCCTTGCAGGGGCAGCCCCAGTGGATCACATTGTGGCGCGATCCCATACCCTTATACTTTCCGATATGGTAAACATCTACCTCGGAGGTATGGCGCGAGAGCTTTTCCGCGAGCCTGAACACGTCCGCGCGTCCCGTGCGCATGAAGTAGTACCACAGCCATAATGTGGGCACGAGCTCGGTGTTGTCCCATGCGTATCCGCCCACATCATATCTCCAGACATGACGATCGTGATCATAGGTATGCATGAAATCGCCGTAATTGAACATGCCGTACCATCTGCGCTGCTCAACTTCGTTTTTATAAAATTCAAAGGATGTCTCGAGGTCCTTTTCGAGCTTACGCTCCAGTCCGGTGCCGTTCTTTACGAGCGACCAGTAGCCGAAAGCCCTCAGTTCATGATAATACTCCGGATCTCCGACGTACAGTGTCGCGGTATCGATATCCGAGGCAAATGTGAGCAGATCGTCGTCGCTCACGCAAAGCGCATCGGTAAACTTAAGCGAAAACTCATTCGTGCAGGCGATGCCGTAAGGGTCCGCGCCCTTGTAGTCATAGCCCTCGTAGCAGACCTGATTGTAGCCTCTGTCGGCATAGTGCCTGAAATCAAAAGCTCCGGCCGAAGGTGACCACAGATGCACGCTCATGCGCACGGTATCCGAGGTCAGTCCCGATACCGTATATCCCGAAGGGTATTTCTCCCAGAAATCACGTATCGCGGCCATGACTCCGCCCGCTTCGCTGCCGACGAAAGCCGCGCCCTTCGCCCGGTTTCCGTGCAGGCTGTCGATATAGCAGAGATGCTCCCCTGCGAGCTTTTTCCTGATCAGGAAATGGCTGTCGCTGTCCTGGCACAGATCGTATTCGTCCCAGAAAGGGATGTCCTTCATGATCTGATCAACTGCTTCGAGGTCTCTGCCCTCGGGCCGCAGCAGCTCGCCGCGCATCTGCGCCGCATGGAGCCCCGCGGGGACTCTCGGCCTCCAGCTGATCATGGTCATCGACGACTCATGAAATACGCCGTGATCCGGCGTAAATTTGATATGTCTGTTGTAAGGCGCACCGGCCGCGGTGATCTCAAAGGATACCGAAAGTCCTTTCAGATAATCCTTATCCGGCTCGCCGTCATAGATAAAAGTATGGGTAAAGTCAAGCCTCTCAGAGCCCGCGCAGATCTTCATCCTGATGATGAAGCGCAGTCTCTCCGTTCCGTGTCTGTCAACATGGGTGCCCGTGAACTTAACCGCGCACATGAGACTGCCCTGTTCTTCGATCCCGACCGAATCAACGCGTCCCGAAAACTCTCTTACGATCTCGGCACGGTTTCCGTCTATCACGGCGGGTCCCGAAAGGAGCAGCTCGGGCCTGAAGCTCTTTGCGACAAGCCTGCTGCCTGCCTCGATCTTCGATATGAGCTGTGCGCCCGGTCCCGGGATACAAACCGTAAAGCAGCCGTTGTCGACCGCGTAACCCTCTCCGTCGCGCTTAACGCTGACTGTCCTGCCCGCGGCTTTTGCGCCGTCTCCGGGCAGCACCTCGATATTGTCCGAGAGCGCGTCGGCATCAGCCGTATGCGCGCTCCATTTTACCGACCCGTCGGGCCAGTAAGCGGTCACTCTCGACTGCAGGGGCACTTTCGTTCCGTCCTCGTTCGCGCAGACGTAGTCCGACGAAGGCTTAACCTCGCCCTGCTTCCACATGCACCCGAAGGTTGTATATCCGGTTCTTCCTGTAAGTCTGTGTAATCTCATATATTTCCGTTCCGCATCCGCGTCCCTTAAAATTCCTGCGGATACCAATAATTATCGTTGATGATCTGCCGGTCAGATGTCGATCTCGATATGACGTCTCGCGGCTTCCTGCCTCCAGAATGGCTCATTGCTGCGGCGTACGGGCGGGGTTGTCTTCCCGTCTGTGCCTCCGTGGCCTTCCGGATCGTGTATGCCGTCCGGGCCGCCGCTCTTCGCTTCATCATACTCGATCCCGAGTGACGCCGCCGTTATCGCGAGCGGCTCTGTCGCGCGCCTGCTGTAAAAACCGTCCGGTCCCTCGTACCATCTGACCGCCTCGCCCATCGAGTAGGTCGAATAAACGGTAAATTCCAGCGTATCGGTCACGGCATCGATCGTATCCGACCACTGCGTTTCAAAACCGTTCTTCCATTCGCCTCTGATCTCACACATGCCGGCCCTGATCCCGTACTCACGTATAACGCCCGGAAAATCTCTGTCGGACTGTATCGGGAGCATATACAGCCTGTGCACCGCAACGGGCCTTTTAAGCCTGATCGCAAAGCATACCGGCAGGCTCTCCGGCTTATATCTGAACGGGATGTTCGGATTGATATCGATAAGATCGATGAAGTTCCCTGAAGCGGTCCCATCCGCAGGCTCCACGGACGCTATGATGTCCGCGCCCTTAAACAGCGGTCTGATATGGGCGGTCACATCCTCCCAGTCCAGCTCCTGCGCCGGGTCAAACGCCTCCGACGCCGCGTACGCAAACAATGCCTTGCGCAGTGTATAGGCTTCGGGACGGCTCTCAAAAGTGCCCGACAGTTCGGCCGAGCAGAAAAGCAGCTTCCCGGAAAATACCCTGCCTTCGAATATCAGCGAGAGAGGGAAATTCCTGTTCCAGTCATCGACCGGTCTTACGATCGATGCGTATTTCGCGGGGAAATGCAGTCCTCTCGCGGTATCGAGAATGTTTTCCCATTCCCATCCGCCCGACTTTGAAGTCGGGAAATATTTAAACAGCGGGCAGTCCGTATCGATCACGAGTCCGAGAGGTCTCGACCACGAGGGGCCCATCTGCGCGTTCCAGAATACGTTCCTCAGCGTTATCGGCGGGCACTCGAAATCCATGTCGGACATATACGGCATGAAAATGACCGTGCGGCCTTCTTGCAGAAGCTTTTTGGCCTCCTCTGCCGTCCGCGCCGTTATCGGCTCACCCTGCGGGATATTCCCGCCTGTATCGGATGTCCCGGATCCGGCTGCGCCGCATTCTTCGCCGTCTGTATCTGCGTCAGATCTGCCGTCCTGTGTATCCGCAAATACCGTGATCCTCCAGCTGTTGGCCGCTATCCTGCTGCCGTCCCGGGCGATAAGCTCCGCCTCGAGCACCAGGCTGCGGCTCTCCGTAATATCCGCAAGATCCGCTTCGATATCGCCGACGTAAGTATTTTCACCGGCTCTTATCACAGGGCAGGCAGCAGTTCCGTATGTGTGCCGCTCTATATCGGCCGCTGTTCCGGCAGCTCCCGCTGCACTATAGGTACCCGCGCCGTCGTACCCGGTTCCGGGTACAAGCCTCCATGTAAGCTCCGCTCCCGCGATATCGGCACCGGAGAAATTACATATCTCTGTGCGGGCAGAGAGCCTGTCCGTATTTTTATAATTGTAGCCCGCGATCCTCGCGAGGATCACGACCTCATCGTTAAACTGCCTGAACTCGTCCGGGCTCACATAGCCCTTGCTCTCAAAGAAAGGATCGAGCACTCCGACCACAGCCGTGCCCTGCCCGGTATAATCATGCAGATCGAGGTATTCATACCCCGTGATCTCGGGGGTCCTGAAATTTGCCTCGAACTCCTCTTTAAGCAGGCGCACCTGATTGCGCCCCGAGCAATACGTAAATTCACCGTTAAGCCCGAGCACACCGTTTTTGCGGGCGCACTCCCTGAATATCTCATAGTTGCCGCCGCGTACCGGACCCGTGAACTTATCCGCGGCCGAGAGGTCCGGATATGAGCACCACTGCCCCATCTCATGCGAGATCACCGGCAGCCTGCAGCCCGCAAGCGACGGAGAATAGTCTTTTCCCCTCCAGCCCCGGCTGTTCCTGATCATGCCGCCCGGTATCGGTCCGTACGCCGATCTGTGAAAATACACATAATCGGTCCCGGTGATGTCGGCGGGTGCCTGATCGTAATACCAGCCCGACTGCGCCGTAAATATCCTGCGCCCGGCGTACCCGAGCGAATCGTTTATCCCGTGCGCGTCACTCACCCATTTTTTCAGCGGCTCGTACCAGTTCCCCGAGGGCTCGTTCGTGGGCGAGAGCATCACAAATGAAGGATGGTGCCCGAATGCCTCGAGTATTTTGCGGGTCTCGCGAAGCAGTATCGAATACATCTCTTCCCCGGCAGGGGAGAATGCGTTCCACATACCGCATTCTATCTGCAGGAACAGCCCCGCTTCGTCCGCCGCGGCAAAAGCCGCTTCGGGAGGGCAGAATGAGTGGAAACGAATAAAATTAAAGCCCCACTCCTTTATGACCGCAAATATATGATCCCAGTAACCACGCTCATAAGGGGGATACACCGTCGCGGGGAATCCCCCTCCGAAGTGCGTCCCCCTCATGTACTGCGCTTTACCGTCTATAGTTATGTTTCTGCCGCATACTTTGACACTGCGTGCATGCGCTGCGGCATACGCTCTGCGTGCGGCGCACTCCGCCTGCCGTTCGTCCGCGCCGATGAGCGCGATCCTGCCCGCCATGCCGTTCCAGCATGCATTAAGAGCATCCGAAATGCCGTGCGAATCCGGCCTGTACGGATGCAGCATCGAATTATCGATGATAAGTTTTATTTCATGGCGACCCGCGCTCAGATAAAAAGGTCCTATGCAAAAAGGCGCGCAGAGGCTTTCGTCACTGCCCTTTTCCTCACCGTCCGCAAAAAGAGTCAGACGCCATTTGGATATCTCGGCAAAGAAATAATACTCCCCTTCGCGCTCTGTCTCAAAGCTGCGTGAATACTGCGCCTTCCCCGCGTAAAGAGTGCGTGTCTGCGCAAGAAAGGGCGCATGGAGATCCTCCGTATCGCCGCTTTTGTATTCTTCTCTTTCGTACCAGAAAGGATTGTGAAGGCCGCTGATCCATTCGGTGTCCCGTGATGCGGGGTCGCCGAGTCCGGCACCGTTTAGGGTGCCCGGAAGCGTGATCGTACTCTCGATCCCGTTGTTTGTCCGGACCGTCCAGGTTCCGGAAAGATCAACTGCCATGCCCTGTATGCCGTCCTTCCCTGATCAGTTCAGTTTTCTGTATTTGCCGGGGGTCAGACCCGTAGCTTTACTGAAAAACCTGATAAAATTCTGTGCATTGGCATAACCGAGTGTCGCAGCTATATCCTGTACCGAAAGCTGCTTTTCGAGGAGCAGCCTCTTTGCTTCGTCGATCTTGCGCTTCTCGGCGTATTCGGTGAAGCCCTTGCCGCGTTCCTTTTTGAGCACCTTCCAGATGTAGTTCTGCTTGAGTCCGAGCCTGTCCGCGCATTCCGACAGCAGTATGTTGCCGTGCGTCTCGTCGATCAGATCGTCGATCATCTTGATGATCTGGTGGGATCTGTCCTCCATGCGCTCGTTCACGCATTTGATCAGCGGATCGATGAAGAACTGCTTGATATACACTCGTATCCGGCGCGGCTCCAGCTCCGAGATCAGCTCCCTGTAATGGAAACGCATGCCCGAAGGGAATATCTCCTCCAGCCTGATATCCGACTCGACCGCGGACATAACTACCTTGTCCACGTAGCGCAGGATATAGTACAGCGCCTCGTCCGTCGTCTTTTTCGTGAGGAGGAACTCCGCAAATCTGTCCGTGCACTTGTATGCCTTTTGCTTGTCTGCCTCTTTGAGCGCCTGATAGAGATCGTTCTCGTAGTGCGGATCGTATCCGTCGGGATGGGTCTGCCCGTCCCAGAACATCTTGTCCACGTAAAAACGCAGGCTGTTGGAGGTATCGACTCCGTTCTCGATGACCTGCTGCTCGATCTCGTGATAGTCCTGCCGGACATTCTCGTTGTACATCATTGCCATGGCGCTCTCTCTGTAGGCAAGACGTATCTTTTTATGCTCGCTGTGAATACCGCTGACTCCCATGATGATATAGAGTCCGGTCTTTTCGCTGCAGTATTTCTGCATCCCCTCGTAATAGGACTCGACCTTTTTGAGGAGAGCCTCCTCATCATTGTCTCCGATCAGCGAGAAAATGGTGCAGGAGTTATATACCGGAGGCATCCAGAGCAGACCTTTGAGCTCCTCCGGCATATCCTCGATCAGCTGAAGGCTTATCGCGTCTTCGTCGATCGCGGTCTGAATATGTGAATTGTACCTTACGTCTATAACCGATACGGCCGTCATGAAATACTCGTATTTCGGCAGGTTCAGGGTCTTGAAATAATCGTCCCACTCATCCTCCGAACGGATACCGTCGTTTAACAGATGCAGCTCGAACATCTGCTGAATGCTGTTCTGCTGCCGCGTGATCGTATCCTTGAGTATGCCGGGATCCTCGGAAAAATTCCCGAAGCTGCTGCTCAGACGGGCATATTCCTCCTTTTCGGGCGAACCGTCCTCCAGCTGTTCGACCTTTTTCGATATCCGACGCAGTATGAACAGCGCCAGGGAAACGAGTCTGTTCTTCCTGCGCGCTGTTCCGGTACTCTTTTTATCGTTAATATCGCCATTGCTCATGTGCCGCACCAACCTTTGCCATGAATAATACTGTCACAGCATAGTATAGCACAGAACTCATGAACAGACATCTTTATTTTTCGATACCGAGCTCGGGCAGGACGTCTCTGAAATCCATGTCCGAAGCATAGTAGAACGAGGTGTAGCAGGGCTGGTTGTAAACATTGTTCTGCCATGCGACTCCGCAGCGGTACATCGTGTCATGGAGCAGCGTAAAGAGCTTGTGCTTCGTGATCTGTGTATTGATGTAGATCCTTACCGCAGAGCTGTCTTCGGTGCGCAAAACGAGGTTTTCCCTGAAATCGCCGATGATATCGGCAACAAGGCAGGGATTGCCCTTTGTTCCGTTGTTGGTCGCGCAGCCCTCGGGCGCGAGCATCACTCCGTGTGTATTGTCACCTATCACGCCGATATGATGTCCGCCGACATAATCCACGCCGTCGATCACCTGCGTCGAAAGGTCCGCCGCCCATTTTATATTCGCATTGGTTCCGAGAACGGGAGCGTCAATGAAGTTGCCCTTGCAGTCACGGATCTTGCCGACCCATACCTGGAGTCCCCTGACACCGGGGCACACATCTCCTATCATGCATCTGCCGAGGTCTCTGGCCGCTCTCTCACCGAAGAATACCTCTCCGGTCTCGGCGTCTCTTAACGCATATCCGTAAGGCACCGAATCAGCGCCCTCGAATACGTTGAATATCTCGAAGCCGGGCCTGTCGGGATTGATCCTCGCCACATGCATCGAATCGCCGTGGCCGAGCTTTACCATCCTGCCGTCGGGCATTTTGTCCTTCGAGGAATAGAGCACGCTTCCGTCGTTGTCGATCGCGCACGCGCCGTAAATGATCTCATGGCAGCCGTCACCGTCGATATCTGCCACGGAGAGGCTGTGATCGCCCTGACCCGTGATGCAGCCGTAAACGGGATCGGTGCCGTCTGGCGAGCAGTGATGCCCGAACGGGTTGTCCATGGGAACATAGCCCGAATCCACGCGGAAATACTCCTCATGCCTGCTGTTCCTGAAACGGTAGGTCGTGATCGTGGTCCTGGTATAATACCCCCTGCAGATGATCAGGAACGGGTTCTCGCCGTCCAGATATCCTACGGCCGACTGGAACCTGTCGACTCTGTTGCAGGGCTCTATCCTGCGCCATGCGTAATCGCCCCAGCGCAGACCGTCATCGTCGCGGAGCACGGGGAATTCTATGGTCTCGAGTTCCCTGCCGTCACCCGCGAACATCGTAAGATACTCGGGACCTTCGTAGATGAAGCCCTCGAACTCTCTGAGCTTGTTCCTGGGGTCCTTGGCGGGCGCGTATTCGTCAAAATAGAAATCGGCCAGAGCGCTCGCGTCCTTCCTGGAGAGAGGATACTCGTAGCGCTGCGGTATATCCCAGCATTTTTCCAGCGTATCGGGCCACTGTCCGCTCTTTACCTCAGGCTGTTCGCGCCAGTTCATGAAGCGGTTGACCGTATATTCGCAGAAATTGGCCGAGGTGCAGACATAATTGTCCTCGTGGGTTATGCCGGCCTTGATATCGGCGTCGGGCAGTGTGATGAATCTCTCGGAAACAACTCTTCCGTCCTCGCCGAACACGGTCATTTTCGTGCCCGGAGCCGTCTTTACGGACATTTCTGCTTTTCCGTCGCCGTCAAAATCATATACGATGAACTGCGTATAATGCGCGCCGGCACGGATGTTGCGTCCCATGTCGAGACGCCAGATAAGACGTCCGTCCATTTTGTAGCAGTCGATATAGCAGTTTCCCGTATAGCCTCTGTGCGAAACGTCATGGGAGTTCGAAGGATCCCATTTGAGGAAGAACTCGAGGTCTCCGTCTCCGTCGATGTCGCCGACGCTCATGTCGTTCGCTGAATATGTATATTCCTCGCCCGCCGGAGTTACTCCGCCTTCGGGCTTTTTAAGAGGTATCTCGATATAGTTTTTGCCGCCTTTGATCACCGAAACCGGAGCGCATTTCGCGCCTTCGCATCCGTCGGATACGGGCGCCACACTGTAGGTGTCGCCTTCTTTTCCGTCACGGTCCAGCCAGTTGGTCGAATCTGTGACAAATGCGATCTTTTCGCCGTTGCGATATACCGAATAATCGGTTCCTCTCATGCCCGATGCGTCGGCCGATTTAACCTCGTCCTTAAACATCCTCCATGCCAGAAATATACCCTCGCCGGTCCCTGCCGCAACCAGTCCCCTGTTCAGTTTTTCAAGCCGCGGGTTAAGTTTATATGTTATCCCGGAAGCAAGCTTTTCGCTTCTTTCGAGCATTTTTCCGTCTTTATATGCTTCCGCGTAAAACCAGTGCGGAATATGAGTGGATTTGAGTAATGTGAATTCGGTGTCTTTCCCCGAATATCTTTTCTGATAAACCATCGAAGGGCTGTCCGAATCTGCCCAGAACAGGGCGTATCCGTCCGCGTCCTTCACACTGTCCCACCCGACAGTCACATATTTTTTATCAATGCTTTTGATCTTTATTTTCATACAGATCCACGCTGTCCCCGTTTTTTTAAAGAAGGCAGCATACAAGCGACGTATGCTGCCTGTAAATAGTCATAGAAAAACTATGCGTTTCGTTTTAAAACATTATTTGAACTGCTGGTAAAGCGCGTTCATTTCCGCGGTAACCTTGTCTCCGCCGGAGGTCTTCCATGTAGCGATAGCCTCAAGAAGAGCGGACTCATCGATCTGGCCGAGGATGAACTGCTGCTGAGCGTCGGCAATGATGGTATCAAGAGTCTTGCCGTCTGTTACATAAGTATCCGAAGTGAAGCTTGCGCCGTAGTTGGGTACGCAGTACTGGATATCCTCAGCATAGAGCTTCTGCTCGAGCTTGGTGATCTCGCTGGTGTAGAGGTTGCGGTCAACAGGACGTGCGTTCTCGGGAGCGGTGAAGTAAGGGATCATCTGGTTGAAACCGAAGTTCCACTGAGATGACTGAACACCGGTCTCAGCAAGCTTTTCAGCGTCAAAGAGTGATACATAGCCGTCTTCGTCGATCTCGTAGGTAAGACCTTCCCAACCGTACTCGATGAGGTTAAGGATCTCGCCGTTGTTGAGGTCGTTAAGGAACTGGAGAGCTCTTCTTAACTGATCCTCGGTCTTGATGTTCTTTGTGGAGATTGCGATCAGGTTGTTCATACCTGTGGTAGGAAGGCAGAATGCGCCCTTACCGGTATCTACATAGCCCTGAAGGGTGTAGATGGGATCGTCAGCGGTAGCGAGTCCGACATCGTCGCTCTCGAAATAGGTCTCAACCTTTCTCTGGTCGTCAAGAACCTGTACGCCGCAGCCTGCAAGACCTGCTCTTAACAGGTTATCTCTTGCCTTACCGGGTGTAAGTGTCTCATCCATAAGATCCGGAACACCGTTAGCGCCGTTGTTGATAACGCCCTCTGCATAGAGGTCACGGAATGCCTTAAGAGCGGTGATGTACTCGGGAGTTTCAACCTTGTAGATAAGCTTGTCGTCAGCGGTAAGACCCCACTCATTGGGAACGCCGAACCAAACCATCATGATGTTCCATACGCCGGTCCACTGGTCAAGTCCGAGACCTACGGTATCGTCAACACCGTTGCCGTCGGGATCGTTGTAAGTGAAAGCGTAGAGCATGTTGTGGAATGACTCCCAGTCTGTAGGCTCAGCGAGGTTCAGGTTGTTGAGCCAGTCAAGACGGTAGCCGAGACCGTTACGTGCAAGTGTTCTCGAACGAGGGATACCGTACATCTTGCCGTTGTAGGAAGCGTTCTGACGGGTAGCCTCGGGGATGGTCGCAAGGTTCGGATAATCATCGATGTAGGGAGCCAGATCCCAGAAAAGGCCTTCCTCAGCTGCTGCAAGGAAAGTAGCGTCCTTACCAACTACAAGGATATCGGCAACGTCCTTTGTGGAGATCTTAAGTCCAAGGTGCTCTTCATCGTAGTAGGTTGCCTGAGCAAGCCACTCGAACGAAAGAGTTGTGTTGGTCTTCTCCTGAAGCTCATCGATCAGCTTCTGGTAGTACTGCATCTCAGCGTCGTTCTCTCCGTTTGCAACGTGCTCGTTATCGGAGGGAAGTGAGATTGTAAGAGCCATAGGAGGCTCGGGCTGTGCGGGCTCATCGGTAGGTGTTGTGTTGTCCGAAGGAGCCTGTGTTGTTGTCTGACCATTGTCGGGTGCCTTTGTAGGCGCAGTGGTCGTGGTGTTCTGGCCTGCATTGGGATCGTCTGTGCTCTTGTTGCATGCAGCAAGGCTTGCGATCATGGCAACTGCCAGAAGAACTGCGAGAATCCTGTGAAGTTTTCTCATTGTAAATCCTCCCTGAATTTAAAATATTTTTGTATATCTCACGGAAAACGTCTCCTCGGATCGTCCCCCGGGAAATACCTGGTTGCGGGCTTATTCGCCCGTGATTCCGGAACGCTCGATTCCCTGCATGAACTGCCTCTGGGCAAATGCAAAGAACAGAAGTACCGGTGCGCTGATGATGGCGGCACCCGCCATAACAACAGCATCGTTAAGAGTATCTTCGCCTTCCTCAAGACCGAGCTGGCGGAGCATCTCCTGCTGCTGGTCGGGAAGCGCGTTTGCCGCCTCAACGATCAGTCTGATCCTGGGCGGAAGGAACTGCTTGGCCGGGCTCGTGATGTAGATGCCGGGCTCGTAGGAATCGTTCCAGTGCCATACTACCGCGAGAACGAGCGCTACAACGATGGTCGCGCGCGCCAGCGGGAATACGATCTTCCAGTAGGTCCTGAAGAATCCGCAGCCGTCGATCCTCGCCGCCTCCTCAAGGCTCCGCGGCACCGTAAGGAAGAACTGTCTGAACAGGAACACATACAGCGCTCCGCGCAGGCCGAAGCCGAAGAACGCGGGAACAGTGAGCGGAAGGTAGGTGTTGAGCCATCCGAAACGCGAATAGGTCAGGTACGACGGGATGATCAGCGTCTGTGTGGGTACGATGAACGCCAGGATGACGAACACGAACAGAAGCTTTTTCCCGGGGAAGTTATATCTCGCGAAACCGTAGCCTATGAAGGAGCACGAAAAAACGTGTCCTATGCAGGCAACCACGGTAACAAGCACCGAGTTCTTTGCGAAAACCTTTCCCTTCATCAGATCGAGCGCGATCGCATAGTTCTCGAACTTGAGCTCTGTCGGGAGCCATGCTACGGACGAACTGATCAGATCTGAGTTTGTCATGAGCGACTTAACGATCATGTAAAGGAACGGATACAGGAAAACGAACGCCAGACCGCAGACCAGCAGATACATTACGATCCGCAGCAGAAGCTTTTTAATACCGGTTTCGGTCAGGTATCTTCTCGCGAAGAGCCGCATGCGAAGCTTGAACTTGTTATCAGTAGGTAGTTCTGCGGGCTTTTTCAATTGTAATGACTCTGTGCTTGCGCTCACGCTTTCTTACCTCCTCAACTTCGCTTGTATGCATGTATTTCTTCATGATGCCGAATATGATCGCTACCAGGAGTCCGATAAAGACGAAGTATATCCAGCCGAGTGCCGACGCATACGAGAATTCGGCATTCGCAAAACCGTAGGTCTTGATGTACGCGAGCAGCTTGTTATCGATGCTCGTAAAGGAATCGACTATCGTATAAACGAGAGTCAGCAGCATCATCGGGGAGATCATCGGGATCGTAACCTTCCAGAAAAGCTCCCACTCTGTAGCTCCGTCGATCCTGGCCGCTTCGTAGAGCGCGGGCGAGATGCTCTGCAGTCCCGCAAGGAACAGGAGTATCTGTACGCCGCTTCGCCACAGGACCGTAACGAGAGTTCCGAACAGTCCCTGAACGACATCGACTATCGTCGTTCCGAAATAACTTAAAACATTGTAGGGGATGATGCGTCCGTCCGCGATGTTTAAGACGGCACGGTCAACGCCCTGGTTTAAGAGCTGTCTCATGATCTCACCGCTTCCCAGCAGGAAAGGAATGAAGAAGATCACTCTGAACAGTCCTCTTCCCTTGATCTCCTTGTTCAGCAGGATCGCGATGATCAGCGAAAGGATGATCGTGAGCGGGAAGGTCGTAAGCGTGTATTTTACGGTGTCGATGAAGGTCGGTACAAAATCGACATCCTCGACAAACGCGCGCTTGTACTGGTAAAACGTAATGCCCTTGAGCTTCATGCCGATGATCTCTACGGTCTCGGCAATGCTTATCCTCAAAGAGAAGAATATCGGATAGATGAAAAAGGCAATGAGTCCGATAATGAACGGAGTTACGAAAACCAGTCCCTTTAATGCGTTCTTGGCTCTCAAAGAGAGGACGCGTTTTCTCTTTTTTGCAGCAGGTGCGTTATTTTCAGCCATCAGCGTCCACCTCCGATCACTACATAATCCTTTGCAGGGATCGTGATCCCTTCGAAGGTCTCATCTTTATCCGAATAGTTCAGATATATCGCGGTTCCGTCCTCGTACTCGATCTTTCTCGACTTCTCGCTGAGTACGGTATGCGCGGTCATGCGCTTGCCAGCGAGCGCTCCGAAATTCTCCTTGAACTCCCTGTAGGTGTCGGTGAGTACGGGCTTCCAGTCGCTCCATGTGGAGGAGAAAAGCGTATCCGCGTCGGTATCGCGCAGTTTCAGCGCCGACTCATAGGTCAGGTAGAACATCGGCATAGAGCCGAACTCGATCCACTGGAGTTTCTGAGTCTGCAGGTCATACGAGAGATTGCCCGCATTCCCTGAGGAATAAGGGATAAGTCCCGAGATGACCATCTGTACGAAAGGTACTGCGTAGTCCGTGATCGCCAGTCCGAAATTCGCGTCGCTTATGCCATAGATATAGTCCGCGGATCCGAACACATACTGGTTCTGGCCTTTGACGGCGATCGCCTTTCCTGCCGCCTCCGTGTCTTTCAGAGTGTTCTTAAGTTCCTCGACCGTCTCGGTCTTGGTGTAGGGATGCCACTCGTTGAAATCGGGATACGCAAAGTATCCGATATCGAAGTAGCCGATGTCGAGTCCGGGATAATTGTCATACTTGCCCAGCATCTTCGTATTTGTATTCCTGATCGCGGCGGGATTTCTGAGGTACCTGAAGGTTCCGTCGAAGTCCTTCATCGCGATCTCCGTATTCAGACCGTTGTAGGCAACTTCCTTTTCGCGGTCGAGTCCGTTGGTCTCCGATGAAGCCGCAACGAGATCGCTCTCGATGAACACCCGTATTCCGGGATTGGCGGCTGCGTATTCGGACATATCCTTCAGACCGGATTTCCCGCCGAGATGCCTGTCGGGTCCCCAGTATTCGTACTCGTTGTAGTCCTTCTGCCAGCCCGTGAGAACGAGCTCCGTATCGGTGATGCCCTGCATCTTGAGGGCGTCGAGGATCTCAACCGCCTGGTCGAAGGTCGTCATCGTAACATATTCGTCAAATACGATGCCCTCTTTTGTAGTTCCCATGAGGAGCTGGAGAGCCAGTGCAGTATTGTCGACTTTATCCGCCTTGTTCAGCTGTCCGGACGAGATCAGGTAGTTCCTGTAAACATCCGCCATTCCGCTGTAATCTGCCGCCTCGCCGTCGAGGAACGCGTATCTGATGACCTTATCCTCGGGGATGAGCTGTTTATCCACACGCTGTACGATACCGCCGGTAGCGGTATTGCCGTCACCGCTCGAAATGCTGTACATGTCAACGTTGTAGACATTACGTACGTAAACCTCAAAGCCGGCTCTGTTCAGATCAAGCACGACTCCCGAGGGATAAACACCGATTCCGGTATTTGACTCGCCTACGGTCGCGTAACCGAATACCGCACTGTCACCGTTCTTTATTCCGAAAACAGGCAATGCGGCCGTGTAACGCTCGTAATTGAAGAACAGGTTGTTCAGGCTGACCGCCTTGTTGGAATAGGTGTAGTAGATCGCCATCTTTGCGTTCGCGGAGCGTTCTCCGACACGCTCAAAGGTCGTTACCGCGCCGCTGCCGTCGGGATAGAACAGATACCCCCCGTTTTCGTTGCCGCAGGCTCCGAGATACGGGAGCACCGCTATCGTGGTGACCGCAAATTTGGACTTTTCCTCGATCTTATCGTAGGGAACCCTGACAACCAGCTCGTTCCCTTCGATCGTATACTCGACGGTTACGTAGATACCTGGAGTTAAGAATCCGTATGTAACTCTCACGCCGTTGTCGATATATTCGGAGGTGAGGCTGCCGCAGTCTTTGCCGGCCGAAGCCTCCTTAACACCCGAATCTCTCTTTTTCAGGTCGTTGTACTTGATCGTGATCGCGGACTGCATATGCGCTTTCCACTGCTTGTTCGACTTTTTGAGTGTCGGATAGACCTCTTCGTCCACGATCGACTTATAGAGCTTTCCGCTCTCTAAGTCCCTTATCTGTATCGCACCCTTGACATCGCTGTAGAGGAGCTCGAGCTGTCCGTTATTTGCGATCGGTACGTATTCTCCGTCGGCCTGCAGGTCGGCGTCGGCCTCGGGTGCCTCATATTCGTTGCTGTATGTTATCGCGTTCTGTCTTGCTTTCTTGATCCTTGAGGAACCTACCAGAAATAAGACCGCGACTATGATAAAGAAAATGATGGTGCCTAAACGGCTCAAGAGAAAATCCTTGATCATTTCCCGGGTCTCCTTTCTTTACAGGTAATTTAATCTGAATTCCTCAATTATCGAGAGTATAAACTGGATCACTCTGCCCGAGAGCACGTAGCACAGGAGGATGACCAGCCAGAGTACCAGCATGAGGAATGCCGATACCAGCATCATGCCTATCGCTTTGCCGACTGTGTAATTGTTCAGCACGAGCATCGCGAAGAACAGGATCAGGAACATTCCAATGTAGGCGAGAGTCTGGAAAACACCGTACCAGGACTTCTGCGTCTTTGACATGATGTTCGACAGGAACATCAGCGGAACGTTGATAACGATGAAGGGAGTAAGTGAGATCGCGCTCGCAAAGGTGATCTCCTTTATCTTACTCTCACCGCCCGAGATACTCGTCGCCATGAACGACGCGGGTATCCACGAAACAGGTACTATCAAAAGCTTGACCAGCTCGAACAGCGGGTTGATGTCCGTGTGCTCGATAGAGGCCAGCGGGAAATGCACTACGAACAGGTACGCGATCCTGACAGCAAACGCAGCGGCGAATATGATCAGCGGCACCGCCCTGTTTATCCTGTCACGGTTCGTCTTGATGCCTTCGAGCGAATCCATCGGATGCACCATAGCGTAAAAACTGTAGCTGATGCCCGAAAGTATCGTCATCTTCCTGCCCTTGTTGGAAATGAAATCCCAGTAGTTTTTCTTTCCGCGCTTTAAGAACACTCTGACGAGTATGATCACCGCAGCGATTATCGCAAGCGCGATCATGATGATCAGGAAGAAGTTGGCTCTCAGAACCTCGTATTTGTACTCATCGAAAGCCATCGTGTAGACATCTCTGTCGGCCACGATCTTGGCCTCTTCCATTGCCTCCTTGTACATGCCGCGCTTGTAGTACGCTCTTGCGCTGCCGACATGTGCGAGCGAGTAGTTCTCGTCGATCGAGAGTACCTTCTGCCAGAGCTCGAAGGACTTTTCATAATAGCCGTTGTTGTAGGCCGATGTAGCCTCATGTATGTAGCCGATGAACTCGGTGGGCTCGAAGACCTGGATACTGTTGTCGATCTGGTCGAGTACATAGAGCCTGCCCTTGCTGTCGACATCGATCGCGCTGGGTCTGGTAAAGGTACCGGTCCTCTCGCCGAGTCCGCCGAATGCCACGAGCATCCTGCCGTCCTGGTCGTACTGGTAAACCTTTCCGTTGAGCTGCTCGATGACCGTTACAACTCCGTTGTCATCCACGCAGATATCCGCGAAATAAGGCTCGATGTACATGCCCTCGTCGTTGAAATACTCACCGAACTTGAAGCTCTGTCCCGCAACGACCGCCTTTAACAGCTTATTCTCGATGAAATCCTTGATGGGATTTCTCATTTTGTTTCCGATGGTCTTGTATTTGCGGTAGATGTTGGTACCGATCGAATTGAGCTTCTTGATCTCACCTTCCTCACGCTCCATGCTCGTAGCGTAGATCATGCCGTCCTTGCCGTAAGTCAGGTTGATGTACGAAGCGGCAAGTCTCTTAAGGTGGGAAGCCTTCTGCTTTTCCGAAGCGAACATTCTGAACAGTGCCTCGGATAAACTGTAACCGATATTGGTCTGGCCGTAGTATCCGCGGAAAACGTTGTTTCCGTCTATAGCCATTATATTTTCGCCCTTGACCGAATAGATGTAACCGGTCTGGGAAACGATCAGTTTGGTAGGCGTGAATACATCGCCTGTCTGCAGTTCGCTCTCGGGGTTCGTAAACTCCTCGACGAGCGCTCCGTCCTTGTCCATGTGAACGATGCGCTTGTTCTCGGTATCGGCGACGTACATATCTCCGTCGGCGTCCACGAATATACCCTGGGGATCCGCGAAAGCCTTATCGGGTCCGTAATAGACCGCGACCGCGTTGAATTCCTGATCGAGCTTGACCACGCGCTTATTGCCGGAATCCACAACATAGATCATGTCATTGTCGTCAATGAACAGATCCTTGGGCTGTTTGAACGTCAGGTTCTTATCCTGGATACCGCGCAGGTTGTAGATTGTCTCCGCAACCACGTAACATTCCGGAACGGGCTGGCGATAGTTGTCATCACCCGTAACATAGCTGCCGGATCCGGCCGCGACGGCAGACGCGCCCGTCGCCCCGGTGCCGAGCACCATCAGCAGGGCCAGAAGCAGCACCGCAATACGTTTTGATCTTTTCATATCTCCTCCATGCCGCTTAGCCTTTTATTCCGGAATAAGCCATGGTCTCCATGACCTTTCCCTGCATTACCGTGAATATTACGACCGTGGGCAGCGTCATCAGCAGCGTAGCCGCCGACATGGCACCCGCACGCTGTACCGTCATACCCGCAGCGCCTCCTGCGATCGTCTGGAGCGCGAGAGGCAGGGTCTTCATCGCCTGGCTCGTGATATAGATCAGGGGTGAGAAGTAGTCGTTCCAGTTATTTACGAACGAGAAAACTATCAGTGTGGACCATGCGGGCGCGAGCGCGGGCATGACCATCTTCCAGAATATCTTGAGCTCTCCGGCTCCGTCGATCCTGGCTGCTTCGATCAGCTCATCGGGATACTGCTCTATGAACTGTTTCATCAGGAAGCAGTTATAGGCGACCGCGATGCTCGGCAGTATCATCGCCCAGTAGGTGTTGATCAGGTTCAGTCCGTTAACGACCATGTAGCTCGGGATCTTCGTAACATGGGGTGAGAACATCAGCGCTACGAGGATCAGGTTAAATATCAGATTGCCGCCCTTGGGCTTGAACTTAACCAGCGAATACGCCGCGAGCGATGAGACCAGAACGGTCAGCAAAACGATCGTGACAGTGATCACAACGCTGTTGAAAGCGTATCTGGTAAAAGGAACCGCCGAGCTGCCGAGCGATATAACGAGGTCGGAAAAGTTCTTTCCTGTCGGGTTCTTAACCGTGAATCTCGGGGGATATAAGTTTAACTCATCCAGCGGCTTGAACGCCGTAACCACAACATATATGAGCGGAAGGGCCGTAAAACAAACGAGGGCGAGCATCACTATCAGCAGAAGGGTCTTGCCGAAAGTGATGTGAAGCCATTGTCCCTTGAACCACTTTATCTTTATCATGACAGATACCTCTGAAAATTATTGATCTCACTCGTCCTTTGACGAGAGCGCCTTCATAACTATGCGTCCGAGTATGAAGGTAATCAGGAAGAGCACGACCGCAACCGCGGAAGCGTAGCCCATCTGGAATCGTATGAACGCGTAGTCGTACAGATGCGCGACGATCGTATGGGCCGCGTAGTTCGGACTTGGCATGCCGGCTACATTGACCGCGATCTCGAATACTCCGAACGCTCCGGTGATCGAGTTGATCGCGCCGAACAGCAGCTGCGGCTTCATCGCGGGAAGCGTGATGTAGAACAGCTCCTGGAACTTGTTCCTGACTCCGTCTATCGAGCCCGCCTCGTACATGGCACGGTCAACGTTCTGCAGACCGGCAAGAAAAACGAGGAATCCTGTACCCATACTCATCCAGAGCTGGATGATCATGACTACGGTCATGATATAGGTCGGGTCCGTGTTCCAGAGTATCGGCTCATCGATGATACCGTGATTTAAGAGGAAATCATTGATATAACCGTATCTGTCGCCCGAGAAGGCTATCATCCAAACCGTGGACATCGCAACGCTCGAGGTGATCGAGGGCGCATAGAAGGCCAGCGCGAAGAATCTCTTGAACTTCAGCTGGTTGATGACCCACGCCGCAAAGAACGAGAGCAGGTATCCGAGAGGTCCCGTGATCAGCGCGAACTTAACGGTATTCGCGATCGATGTGATGAAAACCTTATCGTCGAGGAACAGCAGCTTGTAGTTGTTAACGCCCACGAAGTGCGGCTTCTGCATCATGTTGTAGTCGGTGAAGCTGAGGCCTATGGCCGTTACCACCGGCAGTACTATGAATATCGTGAACAGGATCACAAAGGGAGCCAGAAAGGCGTACCCCACCCAGTTCTTCCGTATAAAACGCTTGAATCTCTCCATCCGCGTACCGGACAGCGCGGGATTCAAAATGGTCTGTTCGTTAGTCATTTCCGATAACTCCGTATTCTTCCTGTTTCATGATGAGCTCGCGGTTGATCTCCTTGACCGCACTCTCGAGAGCCTCACGGATATCCATACCGCTCATGACCACACTTGTCCATGCATTGGTAAGATGTCTGTTGGTCATATATCCGCCGAGCACGGTCGGGATCTCCTTCGCCCATCTCCACTGCTCCTGAAGTGTTTTGACATCTTCATCATTCCAGGAAAGGCTTAAGAAAGCTTCTTTGTTTGCGGTGTTCCATCTGGCCTCGGCACCGATCATCGCCTCGACTTCCTTCGCAAATCTGGTCTGCACTTCTGCGCTCGACCACCACTTAAGGAACTCCCAGCTCTGTTTGGGCTTATCGCTCTGCTTCATGATGATGTCGCCCAGTTCGGTCAGGCCACCCGCAGTCCTGTCGATCTCACCGTTTTCATCGATGTGTCCGGGCAGCGGAACGATGCCCCACTTACCCGTGATCTCGGGTGCCGCAACAGAAAGCTGCATGTACATATTGAAATCGCCGACGCCCAGAGGCATGATGCCCGATCTGAAATACTGCAGGAAGTTCGCCGTCTCGGGGACACCGTAGTTGGTGAACAGCTCGGTGTATTCCTTAAACGCGGCGTAAGCTTCGGGTGTATCGAGAGCCGATCTTAAACCGCCGTCCTTATAAAACTCTCCGCCCAGCTGATAAAGGAACTGTGTAAAGTCACGTCCGAAGTAGAACTGGAGACCCTGCTGATAGATGGCGGGAAGCACGTAATCGTACATATCCTGCCATGTATTCGGCAGATCGATGCCGAACTCGTTCAGGATGTCCTTTCTGTAGAACATGACGTTGAAATTCATCGTCTCGGGAAGCGCATATACGCCGCCCGTGTATTCGTAGGGAGTAAGCGCGGCATCGACGAATCTGCCTCTTACCTCATCGAAGCCTTCCATCTCGGACAGATCGTAGACCTGATCGCGGATAGCAAACTCTACGGGTGAAGTGGCATCTACGCCAAGCGCCACATCGGGAGCCTTGCCCGAGGTGATCGAGAGCATCAGCGCGTTAACGTTGCCGGCTTTCAGCTGTCCCGCGGGGAGTACGTTAACATTGATCGCTATGCCGGTTTTGGGCGTGAAATCCTCGTCGGCCATTTCCTTGATAACCTCGGCCCACTCGGCTCCTCTCGCGATCCATACATTGATCGTATCCGTAACCACAACATCTTCCGCGAGTACACCTCCGACATTGTCGTAATCCTTCGAGAACGAAACCATGAACTGTCTCATCGTAGCCCCGAGCTTCTGGAAGAAGTTCGAAGACCTGCTCGTCCATTCCTCTTCGGGACTGCCCACATAGAAGCTGTCGATGACGAGCGGCACGATCTGCAGCGACTGATACCATTTCGAAAGATTGGTCTGCGAATTCTGCAGATCTCCGACCTTTTTCGCGATGCTGAACGGATCGTCGAGCATCATCTGTATCTGCGCCTTGATCGTAAGGAACTGGTTTGCGATCGAAGGAGTCTTTTCAGCCATTCCTTTGGCGTACTGGTATTTGTACTCCATGCTGTCGCGCAGGTATTCCAGACGTTCCTTCATATCGGGGATCTTATCGAAGAACCTGTAATCGTAGTTCGGGTCGGGTGTGCTGCCGGCGATAAGGTTTATGTCGAGCAGCATATCGGAAAGTACCGTGATGTCTTCCTGAACGGATGTCAGGAGTTCACCGAGATCTCCCATCTTGACCGTCATCGTGAGCCTGTGCACACCCTTGGTCAGGTAGAAGCTGAAGGGCTCTCCGTTTGCGTCGGACAGGGTTCTGAGCCTCCATGTCGTATCATATTCAAATTTGTATTCTTCAAGCTCGGCAAACGGAACCGCGCCGTCTATCGCTATCCTTCTGAAGGAAGGCATTCCGTCGTTCCACTGCTGCTTTGTATAGAGACCGATCTTGTAGAGACCGTCCGCTGCGACTTCAAACTCCCATGTGATGCTCTGGTTGCCCGTTCTCCAGCGGTATCCGCCCATAACGTTGAGCTTTCTCGAGGTATCCGACATCGGAACCACGAGCGGATCGCCGTCATTCTCGCGTCTTAAGGTGGGGTCGTTTTTCTCGACCGCGGTGAGCTCCGCCTGGAAATTGATCGTCTCCGCTGCGGCTGCTGTATATCCGGCGGCTTTATACTCCGCGAGCACTTCCGCGTAAGGCCTGATCTTAACCGGTGCGCATGCCCTGATCTCGGAGATGTACATGCCGGTCTTCATCGTAACGAGTCGTACCTTATGAGAACCCTTTGTGAGATACAGATCAAACTCTCCGGAGGTGATACCCGATGTATCGGAAAGACCTGAGGTCCTCCAGCCGTTTATCGCAACCTGCTTGGGTCTGGTCTCGTCTCCGATGCTGTTTAAGATCGGCTCGCCCTCATCCATAAAGAAGCGGTAGAATACCAGATCTCCGGCCTCGGTGAAGGGATATTTTCCGTCAATATATAACGCGCGTTTTGCCGAATCGGAAACGTTTGTGTCCAGATAGTAATCAAACTCAAGTCTGTAGAGCGCGTCCTCGGGAACATTGAGCTCGAACTCGCAGTACTCGCTCTTTCCCGCCGAGAAAAACGCATCCCTGCCCTCGAAGGAAACCACCGAACCCGCGCCGTTCTCGTCGGTGATCGACGCCGCGCTCACCGTGATCGCTTCTCCCTCATAATAAGGGGCGTTCAGTCTGCTCATCGTATCCTTGTAGCTGAATACATCGCTGTCCGCTCCGTATTTCCACTCTACCGGGATGCCCTCGAAGCCGACGTATTTATCCTTAAGTCTGGCGCCCGAAGCAGCGAAAACCTGTGTGTACGGGATCACTGCACCCGAGAACATACAGACAGCCAGTATGAGCGAAATTATTCTCGCGAATTCCCATCTTCTGATCATGGGTCCCTCCGAAACATGAAAACGTATTTGTTGATTTTATTGAAAAATCACTATCTAGATTTTCCTACGATTGGTCAATATGTACAATTCTTTTTTCTTGACATTTGTGCTATATTTTAAATTACAGTGATTCTCATTTTCTTGTTTTCGGCTGATATTTGTATGTGATTTTAACCTTTGTATTAATATTTGACATTTAGACAATTATTGAAGGGAATTTTTTGACATGGATCTGAAGGCACTCAACGACTTTTTTGACGGCTCGACCAGAAATGACTTTTGCGTTATCGTGGTGGAAAAGAAAACGCCCTCCACGGAAAAGGAAAACGCCGCTCTCTCCGAGGATCAGCTGCTCGTATGCAAGAGACAGCTCGACGCGTCCAACCTCAGGTACTTTCTCGACATCAGAGGCTCGGTCATCTACTGCATCCTCAACTATTCGCGCGAGATCTACAGCATCCGCGCGTTCGTCGGCCAGTTCAGGCAGGTTATCTGGAACATCGATACCTCCCAGCATATCTGCGTATACTACTCCGAGGCCCTGGTCGACCACAACGAGATTTTCGACGAGCTGTTCTATATGCTCGGGCAGACCGATTACGGCCTGTTCTGGGGACGCAGCAGGACCATCACGTCCGCTTTCATGCATATGAGCGACAGACTGGCGGTCACAGCGGCTCCGCCCGATGCCAACCGGCTGCTCTCCTATCTTAAAACGCGAAATTACGACGCCTGCGAGGATATTCTCTTTGATATCTCCCGCACATACACCGACCAGTTCTCCGAGGCCAACGCCTACAGCATCGCTTCCATGCACGCGCAGCTCAATACGATATTCGGCGTGCTCCAGCTGTTTTTTAAGGAAAGGGAGCATCACTGCAGCCTGACCGATATGACTATGCTCGACCTGCTGACCGTCACCAACGGCGCGGCGGGCTTTATCCGCAACGCCATCTCGGACATACGCGAATACGCGTCAGGCTATGCCGACATCGCGATCTCCGAGCGCAAACGGCGCCACATGGAGGACATTATCAGATATATCGAAGAAAACCTGCAGAATGCATCCCTCACCACGCTCTCGACCCATTTCGGTCTCACGCAGGAATACATCAGCAGGCTCTTTAAGACTCAGTATGCGGTTAATTTTTCGGATTATATAAAGCAAAAAAGACTCGACAGAGCTGTTTTCCTGCTCCGTACGGGCTACGGCGGGACCATCACCGACCTCGCCCGTGATCTCGGCTACCAGAGCCGCTCGTATTTCCAGAACATATTCAAGCAGGAGTACGGCATCACGCCCGATACCTACAGGCTGCGCTACAGGATGAACGACAGGCGGCTGTAAAGCTGCTGTCAGACTTCCCCCGAACCGTTTCCGTCGAAACCGCTGCCGCCATCAGCATCCTCTCCATCGGCATTAATCCCGGAATTCCTCTTCTCCCGAGCGCGTATCCGGTCCTCGGTCTCCTTAAAAAACGGCTCGTAGACCACCGCGTTCAGATATGCGGGCAGAGACAGTCCGAACATGATCAGCAGCGGGAAGAAATTCCCCGAGACCAGCAGATACAGGCAGGGAAGTATCAGGAATGCCAGCACCATCACGAGTGTCTTCGGGAATTTGTACAGCGCCGCCCAGAAAGCGTTCCGGAATGTGGTGCCGACGGGGTTCAGGAACCGGCCCTGCATCGGTATCGCATAGAGGAGTGTCGCGAATATCAGGAACAGCGTGAGTATCAGCGGCACGATCATCATCATCGAAAATGTGTCCCAGTAGATCACGAGCGCCGCGATATCACCGGCCATGATCAGGAACAGCGCCAGACAGATGAGACCGAAGCCCACTGTCTGCTTAAAGTTCAGCTTAAAGTTCTTAAAATATGTGGATACCACATTGCCGTCCTCTTTGCGCACTATCTTCAGGCACGTAAATGCGAGCGCCTTCAGCGCCGGCCCGACCGTGAACACGGGCAGTATCAGCAGCAGAGTCAGCAGATTTATCACGAACAGATCCCTTACCAGGAAAATGAATCCCGCCACGGGACCGTCGAAATCAAACATCTTTCCCGGCATAATAAGCATCCTCCAGCTTTTTGAAATCGTCGCGGTAGAGCCCTGTGCCCAGATACGCGGGTACCGCCAGTCCGAAGATAAAGAGTATCGGCCCGAGGAAATAAAAGAAATAGCAGATGATCCACGGGAGCAGGTTCAGGAACAGTTTCAGCAGGGTTTTCCCGATATGCGAGACCGAATACTTAAACGCGTTTTTGACCGTATCGGCGAAGCCCGCTTCAAATTTGGCCATCACCGGGAACAGGAATGTAACGGTGATCGCGAAAAATACTCCGAACGCGATCAGCAGTGCCCTTACAGGGGCCACAAACCAGGCTTCGACCAGTGTTGTCGCATAGTAATCGGCCAGTCCGAACGCGAGCAGCCCGAGTATCGCGAGCGAACTCATTATGCCGAGCTTCAGATTGGCTTTGAAGGCTTTGAAAAAGGATCTCGCCACATAGCTCTCCTCGTTCTTGGACATCTTCAGCACTACCGTATCGAGCGCCGCGAAAGCCGCTCCGAAAGTCACGACCGGCAGGCTGCACAGTATAGTCAGTATATTCAGCAGGATCAGCTGTCCGAGCTTTTCCGTCGCCCGTACGACCGGTCCGTCGTAATCAAATATCTTTCCTTCCATCGGTATCCTCCATGCTCCGTACGCAGTGTCGCTCCCGTCCGTTTACAGTTTGCGCGTG